>ERZ506978.100-NODE-100-length-54137-cov-8.984930_pt1 | contig 54137 bp, 48 predicted proteins | sample MGYA00512888_ERZ506978 | MGnify/ENA metagenome assembly ERZ506978
GGCAGTGCCGGAGGGGGCTTTCTCGGTTATCCTGCGCTGCTCGCCGTGTTGAGTAAGCGCTCTGCGCTTACTCAACACGGCGCTGACACCGGTCTTGTTGTAGCCGGGGCTGAGTACGCCGTCCTTGTTGACGCCGCGCACCGTGTAGGTGTACTTCACGCCCGCCTCGGCGGTCTTATGGTGCCGGTGGCCGTCGTGGTCAGCACCGTCCCATGTAACCGTAAGCTCGTCCTCATCGGCGAGCTTAAACTCTGCCTGCCTGCTCTCAGCCCGCGGCAGGCACCAGATAGATCAGGGTGCTGGGCGGCACCTGGAAGGGCAGCAACTCGCCGTTGGTGGCCTCGGCAATATTAAGGATGTTGAAATCCTCAAAGCCCATCGGCACCTGCACCGGGAAAACGCCGCTGATCCGCACCGTCGGCCCGCTCTTGTAGCGCTCGCCGCCAACGAGGGTCATGTCCAGCGCCAGCTGGTCGCTGTCCTTGCCCTGCTGCTTCCATGTACCCTCATAGGCCTCCTGCGCCTTGCCGGCGTCCTTCTCGTAGAGCAGCCCGTACAGCAGCGTGACGCAGCCCAGTACAAACGGCGTCAGTCTCTTTTGCGCGCCGCCCGGAATACGGCTCTTGCGAAACAGCCGCACCAGTGAAAAGGTGATGCACGCCACCATCCACACAAGGCAGACGAAGTACAGCAGCCTGTGGGTAAAGGCGCTGCTGACCGGCCTTCCGGGTACGCCGTCCTTAAAGGCAAAGGCCCACTGGTGCAGGTCGTTGGTGATCACAAGCAGAAACAGCACGGCAGGGATGATGGCCAGCAGCCTCGCCCGTCCGGGCAGGCGGTATTCCTCCGGCTTTCCCAGCAGCAGGGCAATATACACCCCCAGCAGCGGAAGAAACAGCATCGGCAAATAGTAGAGATACCACACATACCGCGCCGCCGTCACACCGGTCACCACGTGGTATTTCAGCGTCCGCAGAACCAACCACAGGAGCATCAGCAGCGCCGTCAGGCGCAGGCAGTGCAGCACCTGCTTCTGTATGATGCGCCGGTCAATGGTAAAGCCCCACCACGCGAAAAGCAGCAGGTACAGCGCGGAGCGGATGTAGTTGGTATACACGCCGCCGATATCGAATTTGCCCAGTATCCGGCAGGTGTAAGCCACGGCGATGACCGTGAAAACGAAGATCATCGACAGCAGTTGTCTGGTATTCCCCTTCAAGCGGCACCGTCCTCGCTTTCTCTCTGCACTTCAGGATGCGGGCATCCTGTATGGGCAGTATAGCATAAAGCGCCGCCCCCCGCAACCAAACAAAAAGAGACATCCAAAAGGATGTCTCTTTGGTGGCGACCAGCCGCGGGCTCAAAAATAAAAGACCGCCGTTGGCGGTCTTTTATTTTTGGTGCGAGCGATGGGACTTGAACCCACACGACCTTACGGACACAAGCACCTCAAGCTTGCCTGTCTGCCGATTCCAGCACGCTCGCGAACGAAACCTACGTTATTATAACAAAATACCCCCGTTTGTCAAGAGGCAGCCGGAAAAGCTTCCTGAAAGTTTTGCAGTGCGCCCGGTGGCACAAGCGTATAAGAATTCGTTCTTTCAAGGAAAAGAAAAAAACCCTCGAAGCCTTGCGGCTTCAAGGGTTTTCCTGTTGGTGCGCGAGGCGGGACTTGAACCCGCACGCCCGTAATGAGCACTAGAACCTGAATCTAGCGAGTCTGCCAATTCCACCACTCGCGCGTCACGAACAAGTGAGATTATAGCTCGACTTCCCGGAAATGTCAACCCCCTTTTTTGATAATTTTTTCTTTAACGAAAATGCTCCGTAAACCCGTCCATGCCCGCCTTGACCTGCCGCCAAAAACTTGCTATGATAAAGAAAAAACTACGCCAAAGGAGCTGCTATGGAAAAACCGCTGACCACCCGCAAACGACAGGCATTGGAGATGCGCTCCCGCATCCAATATGTGGCACTGGACCTGTTTGACAGGGACGGCTTTGAAAATGTGTCTGTGGAGCAGATCGCGCAGGCTGCCGGCTGCTCCGTGGGTAACATCTACCATTACTTTAAGAGTAAGGACGAGCTGATCATACACGTCACCAGCAGCGTGGACGCCCAGTACGAGGTGCTGGAGCGGGAGTATCTGTCCGATACCACCGTTTCCGCCCGCAGCAAGCTGCTGGATTTTGTAGGCCGTTCTCTGGATATCAGCAGCAAGGACCCCTCCCTGTATCGCAGCTTCATCCACGGGCTGAAGTACCCGGAGCAGGCCATCCTGCGGGACAACGAAACGCGCGTGTACTTCCGCGTCCTGCGGGAGCTGACCGCCGCCTGCCAGCAGGAGGGCAGTATCTCCCCCCAACGGGACGGGCAGGAGCTGGTGGCCGAGCTGGTGGCACTCCACCGCGGTATGCTGTTCGAGTGGCGTATCTACGAGAAGGGCTTTGATCTGGTGACCCGCGGCCGCCGAATGGCTGCCGCCCTGCTGGACGGCTGGCGTCAGCCGGAAAACTGAAAACAAAAGGACTGCAAGTGCTGTTTTGCCCAGCACCGGCAGTCCTTTTTTGTGCGATATGCCAACTTTTCGGAAATCCCCAAATCGCCGTTGACATCGGCAGCCGCCGGTGCCATAATGTGAATAGCTCATTAAATGATTCGGTGAAATTTTACAATTTCCCGATACCAAATACGAAAAAAGGAGAGAACCGATGAAGATCTTAGTTATCAACCCCGGCGCTACCAGCACGAAGATCGCGGTGTTCGACGAGGAGCAGCAGCTCTACAAGCTGGGGCTTGACCACTCCGCCGAGGAGTTGAATCAGTTCGACCGCGTCATCGATCAGGCGGACTACCGCAAGGCCGCCATTCTGGACGCCATCACCGCCGCCGGCTACAAGCTGGCGGACTTTGACGCGGTGTGCGGCCGCGGCGGCCTGTATCGCCCCATCCCCTCCGGCACCTACGCCGTCAACGACAAGGTCATGCACGACGTGGAGACGGCGCCCTATGGCGAGCATCCGTCCAATCTGGGTGCGTATCTGGCCAAGAAGCTGGGCGATATGGTGGGCATCCCCGCTTTCTTCGTGGACCCGGTCTGCGTGGACGAGATGACTGAGGTGGCCCACTACACCGGCTTTGCCGAGTTCCGCCGTCTGTGCCAGTTCCACGCCCTGAACCACAAGTCCATCGGCCGCAAGGCCGCGCAGGAGCTGGGCAAGGCCTACGAGGACGTAAACCTCATCGTGTGCCATCTGGGCGGCGGCGTCAGCGTAGGCGCCCACCGGCATGGCCGCGTGGTGGATGTGTGCAACGTAAAGGACGAGGGCTCCATGGGCATGGACCGCGCCGGCGGCCTGCCGGTGAATCAGCTTATCGACTACTGCTTCAGCGGCAAGACCAAGGACGAGGTGAAAAAAACGCTGGGCCGCCGGGCCGGTATGCTCTCCTATGTGGGTACCACTGATTTCCGCCAGGTCCGCGCCAGAATGGCGGAGGGCGATGCCAAGGCCGCCGAGGCGTATCAGGCGCTGGTCTACCAGCTGGCCAAGGACATCGGCGCCATGGCCGCCGTGCTGCATTTCGACGTGGATGCCATCGTCTACACCGGCGGCATGGCCTTTGGCGAGACGTTCTGCGACGACATCACCGCCTATGTGGGCAAGATCGCCAAGGTGATCCGCCTGCCCGGTGAGGAGGAGATGCGCGCACTGGCCGAGGGCGCGCTGCGCGTGCTCCACGGGCAGCAGGAGGCCGCGCAGTATTAAATCCGTTTAGAAGTACATGGCAATATAGTCAGGCAGCGAGAAAAAAGAAAGGTGGAAAAAGCTATGAAACATCTGATGTCCGGTAACGAGGCCACCGCACGCGGCGTCTACGAAGCCGGTATCAAGGTCTGTTCCGCTTACCCCGGAACGCCCAGCACGGAAATTCTGGAAAACCTGCCCCAGTACGGCAAGGACGTCTACTGCGAGTGGGCGCCCAACGAGAAGGTGGCCACCGAGGTGGCCTACGGCGCGTCCGTAGCCGGCTCCCGCGCCTTCTGCACCATGAAAATGGTAGGTCTGAACGTGGCCGCCGACCCTCTGTTTACCGCCGGCTACATGGGCGTCAACGGCGCGTATGTCGTTGTCACCGCCGACGACCCCTCCTGCCACTCCTCCCAGAATGAGCAGGACAACCGCCACTATGCCCGGGCCGCCAAGATCGCCATGGTGGAGCCCAGCGACGCCCAGGAGTGCAAGGATTTCGTCCGGCTGGCCTGCGAGATCTCCGAGGAGTTCGACACCCCGGTGCTGTACCGCACCACCACCCGCGTCTGTCACAGCAAGGGTCTGGTGGAGTTCGGCGAGCGTGTGGAGCACACCGCCCCCGCCTACGCCCGGAACACCCGCAAGTATGTCTGCGCCCCCGCCAACGCCTACCTGAACCACCCCATCGTGGAGGAGCGTCTGGTGAAGCTGGCGGAGTACGGCTGCACCCGCGCACTGGAGAACGGTCTGAACAAGATGGAGCTGGGCGACGGCAAGGTTGGCGTCGTCACCGCGTCCATCAGCTACCAGTACGCCAAGGAGGTGTTCCCCGAGGGTACATCCTTCCTGAAGCTGGGTCTGACCTATCCCCTGCCCATGGAGCTGATCCGCAGCTTCGCCGAGAAGGTGGAGAAGCTGTACGTCATTGAGGAGCTGGATCCCTTCATGGAGGACGAGATCAAGGCCGCCGGCATCGACTGCGTCGGCAAGGAGCTGACCGGCAAGCTGTACGAGCTGAACACCCAGCTTCTGCGGGAGCGTGTGCTGGGCATCAAGCCCGACTATAAGACCATCCCCGACGTGCAGGTGGCCAAGCGTCCCCCCGCCCTGTGTCCCGGCTGCCCCCACCGCGGTTTCTTCTACACCCTGTCCAAGAACAAGAACTATGTGGTCACCGGCGATATCGGCTGCTACACCCTGGGCTTTGCGCCGCCGCTGAACTGCATGGACGTGTGCATCTGCATGGGCGGCGGCTTCTCCGCCGGCATGGGCATGGCCAAGTCCTTCCAGCGGGAGGGCGTCACCGATAAGGTGGTGTTCGGCGTCATGGGCGACTCCACCTTCTTCCACAGCGGCATGACCGGCGCCGCCGAGATCATCTACAACAACGGCCGCATGATCCCCTGCGTGCTGGATAACCGCATCACCGGCATGACCGGCCATCAGGACAACCCCGGCTCCGGCTACACCCTGATGGGCGAGGAGGCCCCCATGATCAGCGTGGAGAAGGTGTTCGAGGCCTACGGCTACGCCCCCATCTTCACCGTGGATCCCCAGGATCTGACCGCCATGAAGAAGACCGTGGACGACGCGGTGGCCGCCCTCAACGAGGGCAAGCACCCCGCCATCGTCACACGCCGTCCCTGCCTGCTCATCAAGCGGGTGAAGCACGACACCGGTATGTGCGTGGTCAACCCCGACAAATGCAAGAGCTGCAAGAGCTGCCTGAAGGTGGGCTGCCCCGCCATCTCCATGGAGAACGGCAAGGCGTTCATCGACCGCACCCAGTGCGTGGGCTGCACCGTCTGCGCCCAGGCCTGCCCGTTTGACGCCATCGAAAAGGAGGAGAAGTAACATGAACGATGTGAAAAGCTGCCTGTTGGTAGGTGTGGGCGGTCAGGGCGCCATCCTGATCTCCAAGATCATGTCCAACGGCTTTATGAAGGCCGGCTATGACGTCAAGCAGAGCGAGGTACACGGCATGGCCCAGCGCGGCGGCAGCGTGTCCACGCAGGTCCGCTGGGGCAAGAAGGTCTATGGCCCCGTGTTCGGCAAGGGTGAGGCCGACATCATGGTGGCGCTGGAGAAGATGGAAGCCGTCCGCTACGCGGAGTTCCTGAACCCCGACGGCGTGGCCGTCATCAATGACTACGCCATCAAGTCCACCACCATCGCCTCCGGTGCCGAGGCCTATCCCGCCGGCTGCATCGAGGCCATGGCCAGGAATTTCAAGACCATCGCCGTGCCCGCCAGCGATATCGCCATCGAGCTGGGCAACCCCAAGTGCATGAACGTGGTGCTGTTCGGCGCCATGTGCGACGCGCTGGGCTGCCCGGATATCGACTGGGAGCAGATCGTCGCCGAGACGGTGCCTGCTAAGGTCAAGGATCTGAACCTGCAGGCGTTCCGCATGGGCCGTGAGGCCGCCCGGAAGGCCGCCGAATAACCCGCATACATCCCACACACAACAAAGAGCGCCCCGGCCGCAAGGTCGGGGCGCTCTTTTGTAGTTTCAGGGCTTTATCGCTCGGGGCGGAGGCCGGTCATCCCCACCAGCTGGTGTGGATATCCCCGTCCTCCCCGCCGGTGCCGCCGGTGTTGTCCGGCTCGTCGGCATCGTCGTCATCACCGAAGAAGCCGCCCCAGCTGTTGCTGGTCAGCATAAAATCGTCCTCTGCCTCGATGTCCTCGAAGCCCTCCAGCCGCGGACGGGTATAGTCCAGCATGGAGCCGCTGGCAGTGGTGACGGTGCCGTCTTCTTCGACGAAGTTAACGGTATAGATCGGGCTGGTGTGCATATTGCAGTAGGCCGACGGCGCGTTGTCCGCCGCCACCAGCGCCGAGTAGACGCGGCTGCCGCGGCAGTCCTCGGCGCAGCTGTCCGTTGCCAGCAAACCGCTGTCGGCGCAGACCTTCACGTAGGTCAGACCGGAGCAGCTGAAGAAATCCTTGTCCGGCAGATCCGCATGGATGCGGCTCATGACCTTCTGCCACATGGAGGCCGCCGGGTTGCCGCTGGCCACGATGCGCTGGTTGTGGACGTAACCCACCCACACGGCGCAGCTGTAATACGGGGTATAGCCCACGAAATACCGGTCCTGATCGTTGTTGGTGGTACCGGTCTTACCGGCCACGTGCATACCGCTGATCCGGCCTTCATAGCCGGTACCGCCGTTGATGACTTCCTGCAGGAGGCTGTTCATCAACGCGGCGGTGGTGTCCTTCATGGCAACGGCGGCCTTGGCCTCGTTCTCCAGGATCACGTTTCCGTCGGCGTCCTCCACCCGGACAAAGGTGCGGGGCGCGGTGTAGATGCCCTCGTTGGCGAAGGCTGCGAAGGCCGCCGCCATCTCCTCTGTGGTCACGCCCCGGTCAAGACCGCCCAGACCCATGTTACCAACCTGCTGTGCGTCCTGAGACGTCAGGGTGGTGAAGCCCAGCTTGTTGGTCATGAAATCGTAGGAGCGGCTGGTGCCGTACTCCTGCACCACGCGGACGGCGCAGGTATTGGTAGACCGGGCGATCGCCGTGTGCAGCGGCGTCAGACCCTTATAGCGGCCGTTGGCGTTCTTGGGATAGACGCTGCCGTTGAGCACCATCACCGGATAGTCGTCGATGGTGGAGGCGCCGTTGATGGTGCCGTCGTCCAACGCCGGGGCGTACACGGAGATGGGCTTGATGGCGGAGCCGCACTGCCGTGCGGACGTGGCCCAGTTCCAGCCGCGGTCATACTGCTTGACGCCGGCGCCGCCCACCATGGCCACCACATAGCCGGTGTAGGGGTCCACGATGGTCATGCCCACCTGCAGCTGCTCCGTCTCCTTTTCGCCGTAGGAATTGGTATAGGTGCTGGTATAGGGCAGGTTGGAGGTATCCGTGCAGACCTCCTCCGCGATCTTCTGATAGTCGGGGTTCTGGGTGGTGTAGATCTTATAGCCCTTGCCGTAGACCATGTTGACACCCTGCTCGAAGGCCGTGGTCACCTCGCCGGTCACGGGGTTGGTGGAATCCGTCAGACCGTACTTCTCCACCAGCGCGGCAGCCACATCCTCGATGACCGCGTCCGTGAAGTAGGACTGGCTGGATGTGGCGGTCTCTGTCTCCTCCTCCGGCTGCTCATCGCCGCCGTCGGCATCGGTGTCATCCTTCTTGTCGGTATCCACGTCCACGCGGTCGCCCAGAATGGTGTAGCCGTTGGAGAACACCACGTTCTCCTCCTTGGCGGCGTCGTAGGCGGCCTGATCGATCTTGCCCTGCTCCAGCATGGCGCCCAGCACCAGAAGCTGCCGGGTGCGGTTGTTCTCCAGACCCCAATCGGTCTGCAGCGGATCGTACAGCGAGGGGTTGTTGGTAATGGCGACCAGACTGGCGCACTCCGCCAACGACAGCTCCGACACGTCCTTGTTGAAATACTTCAGGGACGCCGTCACCACGCCGTAGCAGCTGTACCCGAAGTACACCTCGTTGAGGTATGCCTCCAGGATCTCATCCTTTTCGTAGCGCTTCTCCAGCTCCTGTGCGCGGTAGATCTCCATCACCTTGCGCTTCACCGTGTTCTGGTTGTCGCCGGTCACATTTTTTACCAGCTGCTGGGTGATGGTCGAGCCGCCCTGCACGCTGCCGCCGAAGATGGTGCTGAAGATGGCACGCGCCGTGCCGTGCCAGTCCACGCCCTTGTGGGTGTAAAACCGCTTGTCCTCAATGGCCACCACCGCCTTTTGCAGATCCTTGGGAATCTGCTCCAGATCGGCCCAGATGCGGTTCTCCGAGTCGAGGAACAGCGTGTGGTACATGGTCCACTCGCCGCTGGACGGCTCCTGATAGTACAGCTCCGTGGAGACCTTCGTCTCAAATTCATCCAGATAGACCTCTACACGGCCCCGCATACTGCTGTTGATGTAGGCGGAAAAAATACCGGCGAAGATAGCGGCAGTCAGTACAAAGACCAGCAGGATCGTCCCGATGACGCGGCCGGCTGTACCCCAGCTGCGGCGGCGGGGCCGTCTGCGCTCCTGCCCGTTGTTCTCTATCTGTCTGGCGCTCTGCTGCGTCCGGTCGGTTCGATCGGCTGCCTGTCTGCGTTTTTTCATCACAGGGCACCTTCCTTTCTCTGTTATTCAGCAGGAAATCGGAGCTTCCCCAAGGGAATTCCATAAAAACCCACTATAAGAGATATTTTACCATAGCTGTCAACTCTGCAAAACCTGCCAATTACGGGAAAAATTATACCCATACAATATTAAATCCATTCATTTTCTCTATTTTGCAGCATTTTCAGTCCGTCAGCGCCGGAAATATCGCGCCATTTGCACTTGCATTTTTCCGCCGAACCCGTTATAGTGTACTCACCCCGGCAGGGGCACCACAACGAAGGAGGATCTCCCATGAGCGAGGAATTCGGCCCCAATTTCATCACACTGACCGACGAGGACGGCAACGAGATCGAATTGGAATATGTGGACGCCATTGAGGTGGACGGCCAGACGTATATGGCATTTTTCCCCACGGTAGACGAGGATGAGGACGAGGCCAAGGCGGAGGAATTCGGTCTGGTCATTCTGAAGTCCATCACGGAGAACGGCGAGGAGCTGCTGAGTACGCTGGACAGCGACGAGGAGCTGGATCGCGTCTACGACCTGTTCATGGAGCAGCTGATGGACGATGAGGACGGCGAGGACTGAGAAGCAGCCGCTTTTCACCGTCCGCTCCCGCCTGTACCTGACAGGCGGCACAGCGGCACAACACGCAGAGTCCGGCGGACACGGTACGCCGCGTCCGCCCTCAGCGATGGGCAGCGGTCTTTTTTTATCCTGACATTGGTTATAGGGGACGTCGGATCAACAGATGGTTTGCAGGCCTCCCGGCTGCATCGTGCGGCTGGAAGTTGGAAGCAGTAAAGTCAGTTGGAGACGACCCACCTGCGAGTTGTGCAGGTTATAACGCGGCCGCTGCCCATCGCTGAGCGCCCCTCCGCCGAAAGGCGGAGGGGCGCTTTTCTCTCTTTTCCCCACAAACTGGGCCATTTTCCGGTAAGGCGCCTGTTTCTTTCCGGAAGATTCATAAATTCCCGGCAGTTTCCCCTTGCAGAACCGTCTAATATCCGGTATAATAATCAGGCATTTTATCACCAAGGGCGTATTATGCCCGTTTTTGAGAGGAATGAAACAAATGAGCGCATCAAGAGAAAAGAAGAACCGCCAGGATCTGGCCAGCCAGGGCATCAAGGACCCCAAGGCCATTCGCGAGGCGGAGGAGAAGGCCAAGCTGCGCAAGGCCAACCGTCTGTACGGTACCATCGCCGTGGTTTTCGTGGTGGTGGCCGCTTTGCTGCTGGTGGTGAAGTCCGGTGTCCTGTACCGCGACCCCGACGCCGTTACCATCGACGGTCAGAATTACACCGTGGCACAGGTGAACTACTACTACCGCGGTCTGGCGAACAACATCGCAAAGGCCGGCTACTACGGTCTGGATAACTCCAAGCCCCTGACCGACCAGGTCATGAACGACACCGCCAAAATGCTGCTGCAGGTCACCGACGAGGGCGAGGTTACCTGGGATCAGTTCCTGAAGGAGTACGCTGTCAAGCAGCTGTCCCTCCGCGCCATGGTCGTCAAGGAGGCCGAGGCCAACGGCATGGGCGCCGATGACGCGATAAAGGCCGAGGTGCAGGAGACCATCAGCGGCCTGAAGGAGTCCCTCAAGCCCGAGGGCTACTCCCTCAAGTCCTACCTGAAGCTGGCCTACGGGCAGGGCATGACGCCCAGCCTGTTCGAGGAGATGCTGACCGCCGATGAGGTCACCTCCCACTATATGCAGCACTACGAGGAGAGCCTGACCTACACCGTCGACGAGCTGGAGGCGGACTATCAGGAGCATCCCGCCACCTTCGATGTGGCCTCCTATGAGTATATCTACTTCAAGGGCAGCGCCCCCTCCACCACCGACGCCGACGGCAACACCGTCCAGCCCACGGAGGAGGAGTCCGCCGCCGCCAAGAACGCTGCCGCCGCTGCTGCCAAGGCTGCGCTGGAGCGCTATCAGAACGGTGAGAGCCTGGCCGAGATCTCCGAGGATTTCAAGGATCTGGGCAGCTACAGCAGCGTGGACGCCGGCTCCAACAACGGCTCTGCCATGAGCGCGTGGGTGTTTGACAGCGCCCGCACCGCCGGTGAGGGCGCCGTTGTGGAGGATGACCCCAACAGCTATCTGGTGGTCTTCCACTCCATCGGCCGCGAGGAGTACAACAGCGTGGACGTGCGTCACATCCTGTTCCTCGTGGACAGCTCCTCTCTGGACAAGGACTCCGAGACCTATGACGCCGACCTGCAGGCGCTGAAGGACGGCGCCAAGGCCAAGGCCGAGGACGCGCTGGCACAGTGGCAGGCCACCGCCGGCACGGAGGATGCCTTCGCCGCGCTGGCCAACGAGCTCAGCGAGGACGGCGGCTCCAACACCAAGGGCGGCCTGTACACCAAGATCACCAAGGGCCAGATGGTCACCGAGTTCAATGACTGGTGCTTCGATCCCGCCCGCAAGACCGGCGACACCGGCATCGTCTATAACGAGGGCAGCTACACCGGCTATCACGTCATGTACTTCGTGGGGCAGGACGTGCCCGCGTGGCAGGTGGCCGTGGAGAACCACAAGGCCAGCGAGGATTACAACGCCTGGACGGAGTCTCTGATCGAGCAGGCCAACACCCAGGAGCTGGACGGCATGAAGGACGTCGGCTGACACCATGAACGAGGCGTTTCTGCGCACGCAGATGCTGCTGGGCGCTGACGCGCTGGACAAGCTCTCCCGCTGCCATGTGATCGTGTTCGGTCTGGGCGGCGTGGGCAGCTATGCCGCCGAGTGTCTGGCCCGCAGCGGCGTGGGCGAGCTGACGCTGGTGGATCAGGATACGCTGTCGCTGACCAACATCAACCGTCAGCTGTACGCGCTGCACTCCACCGTGGGGCAGTACAAGGCCGAGGCGGCAGCCCGCCGCTGTCTGGACATCAACCCCGACCTGCGGGTACACCCCGTCTGCGCCACCTACGACGCAGCCCACCGCGACGATTTCTTCACCGCCCACTACGACTACATCGTGGACGCCATTGATCTGGTCAGCTGCAAGCTGGATCTGATCGAGCAGGCTCGTCTGCGGCGTATCCCCATCCTGACGGCGCTGGGCACCGGCAACAAGCTGGACCCCACGCTGCTGCAGGTGACGGACATCTCCAAGACCTCCGGCTGCCCGCTGGCCCGCGTCATGCGCAAGGAGCTGCGCGCCCGGGACATCCACCATCTGAAGGTGGTATTCAGTCCGGAGCAGCCCGCCGAGACCCAGCAGCTGGAAGCGCCCCCTCCCGGACGGCGCTCCGTCCCCGCCAGTGTGGCGTGGGTGCCCGCCACTGCGGGGCTGCTGATGGGCAGCGTGGTGGTCCGCGACCTGATCAGCGGAGGAGGTCTGCTCCCATGATCCTCACCGGCGCACTCATCAACGGCGCGGCCATCGTGGCCGGCGGTCTGGTGGGCACCTTCGGCGGCAGGCTGATGCCCCAGCGCATGAAGGAGACGGTGCTGGCCGCCACGGCCCTCATCTCCATCGGCATCGGCGTATCCGGTCTCAGCTCCAGCAACAACCAGCTCATTCCCATCCTGTCGCTGGTGCTGGGCACCATCATCGGCGAGCTGCTGAACATCGAAACGGCAGTGGAGCGTCTGGGCAGCTGGCTCCAGAAGCGCTTCGGCGGCCTTGGCCGCATCACCGAGGGCTTCGTCACCGGCTCGCTGGTATTTGCTGTGGGCGCCATGGCCGTTATGGGCGCACTGGACAGCGGTCTGAAAGACGACCACACCGTTCTGCTGGCCAAGTCCATCATCGACGGCACGGCGGCCATCGCCTTCGCCGGCTCACTGGGCATCGGCGTGGCCTTCTCCGGTGCCAGCGTCCTGCTGGTGGAGGGTCTGCTGGCCCTGCTGGCCTCTCTGATGGCCCCTCTGCTCACCGATGCGGTGCTGGCGGAGATCACGTTCACCGGCTCCCTTCTGATCATCGGCATCGGCCTGAACATCCTGGGTCTGACGAAGCTGCGCATCCTGAACATGATGCCCGCCGTCCTGTTCCCTATCCTGCTGTGCCGTTTCCTGTAAAAGCAAAAAAGTACCGCACCCCACTGGGGTGCGGTACTTTTTTGCTTATTTCCCGTAGAGCTGATAGATGAGCCAGTTCAAGAAGCGTGCCGGCAGCACCTTCGTCAGGAACACGAAGAATTTATAGTCGAAGCGGATGGCGTACAGTGGGTGGCGGTTGCCCTCCCGCAGGGCTACCTTGGCGATGTAGCCGCCGGCCTTGGCGGGGTCCATGCCCGTCTCCTCATCGTGCTCCATCCGAGCCACGGAACGGCCGATGCGTCCCTGATAGATGTCGTCCCCCTCCCCGATCTTCCGGCGCGCCGCCGTGAAGCCGGTGTGGATGTCACCGGGCATCACAGCACATACCGTCACGCCAAAGGGACGCAGCTCGTTGGCCAGCGCCATGGTGTAGGCGTTCACCGCCGCCTTGGTGGCGGAGTAATAGGTCTGGAATGGAATGGGTACCGGCGCCGCCACGGAGCTGAGGTTCACGATGCGGCCCCGCCCCGCCTCGCGCATGATGGGTACCACCACGCGGTTCATGGTGACCATACCGAAGAAGTTCACGTCGAACAGTGCCTTGGCGTCCGCCGTGTCGGTGAATTCCACCGCGCCGGAGATGCCGAAGCCGGCGTTATTCACCAGAATGTCGATGCGTCCCTCCCGCGCCATGATTTCCGCCACGGCGGCGCGGATGGTCTCCTCCTTCGTCACGTCGGCGGCGATGTGGTGCAGCCCCTCCACGCCCTGTGCGCGGCGGGACAACTCATACACCGTGCAGCCTGCCTCCTTCAGCGCCAGCGCCGTGGCGCGCCCGATGCCGGAGGTGCCGCCGGTGACGATGGCAACGCGGTTACTCATGGGCCATCACCTCACCGATAATATCCATAGCCTCGTCCAGCAGCGCCTCCGTATGGGTGGCCATGTAGCTGGTACGCAGCAGCGCCTCGCCCTCCGGCGTGGCCGGCGGCAGCGTGGGGTTCACATACACGCCCCGATCATAGATATCCGCCGCCACACGCAGGGTGCGGTACGTCTCGTAGGTGTAGATGGGGATGATGGGCGTGGGCGCCTCCAGCGCCGAGGGGCGGATGGTCAGCCCCCGCTCTGTCATGCCCTTCCGGGCGTAGATGCTCAGCTGGCGCAGCCGCTCCGGCAGCTCCGGACGCCGCTCCAGCTCGTGCAGCGCCGCCAGCGCCGTGGCGCAGTTGGCCGGCGGGATGGACGCCGAGAAGATGAAGGGCCGGGAGGCGTGGCGCACATACTCCGCCACCTCCGCGGACGCGGCCACGTAGCCGCCCAGCGACGCCAGCGACTTGGAGAACGTACCCATGTACACATCCACCTTGTCCTCCAGACCGAAGTAGCTGGCGGTACCGCGGCCGCCCTCGCCCAGCACGCCCAGACCGTGGGCGTCGTCCACCATCACCCGTGCGCCGTACTTCTCCGCCAGCGCACAGATCTCCGGCAGCTTGGCGATGTCGCCGCCCATGGAGAATACGCCGTCGGTGACGATCAGCGCACCTGCCGTCTCCGGCACACGCTGGAGGCACTTCTCCAGCTCCGCCATGTCGCTGTGGCGATAGCGCAGCATCTTGCCGTAGGACATCTGGCATCCGGCATAGATGCTGGCGTGGTTCTCCCGGTCGCAGATCACATAGTCGTGGCGTCCCACCAGCGCGGAGATGATGCCCACGTTGGACTGGAAGCCTGTGCCGAAGGTGACCACGCCGGGCTTACGCAGGAACTTGGCCAGCGCGTCCTCCAGCTCCAGATGCATCTCCAGTGTGCCGTTGAGGAACCGGGAGCCGGAGCAGCCGGTGCCGTACTGTTCCAGCGCCTTGATGCCCGCCTCCACCACCACCGGATCGGTGGTCAGGCCCAGATAGTTGTTGGAGCCCAGCATGATGCGGCGCTTGCCCTCCATCATCACCTCCACGTCCTGCCGGGACTGGAGTGCGTGGAAGTAGGGGTACACCCCCTTCTCCTTCAGCTCGCCGGCCAGCGAGGGCGCGTAACACTTCTCAAAAATATCCATAGACGATTTCCTTTCTCGTTCTAATATCACATATTACATACCGAACTTTAATTTTCGCGTATGTCATATTTTCTTATGAAAAATATTATATAGAACGAAAAAGCGGTTGTCAACGGACATTCAGCGCCCAATGTACTCAATTGCCTTCAGGATGCACTTGGACAGTGCGGCGGCGCCGCACATGGTGCAGATCACGGAAATAGCGGTCATGTGTTTCCCTCCTCTGTTGGGCCGCGTCCCGTCGGGGGTACACGGCTCTTCGTCTCGTTATACCCAGCTTATCAGAGGATGTGTCCCGAAATCGGGACAATGACCGCGATGGGTAAAAAAAAGAGAGACGCTTTGCGTCTCTCTTTTTTCACTGTGTAAGAAACTTACTTCAGCTCGACCTTGCCGCCGACCTCTTCGACCTGCTTCTTCATGGCCTCGGCGTCGTCCTTGGACAGAGCCTCCTTCAGGGTGTGGGGAGCGCCCTCGACAGCAGCCTTGGCCTCAGCCAGACCCAGACCGCAGATCTCGCGGACGACCTTGATGACCTTGATCTTCTGAGCGGCGTCAAAGCCGGTCAGGACCACGTCGAACTCGGTCTTCTCCTCAGCAGCGGGAGCAGCAGCGCCGGCAGCGGGAGCAGCCATGGCGGCGGCGGAAACGCCGAACTCCTCCTCCAGAGCGTGTACCAGCTCGGACAGCTCCAGGACGGTCAAACCCTTGATCTCTTCGATCATAGCAGTAATCTTCTCAGACATTGTGATAGCCTCCTATTTGTGAGATTTTTGTAAAGTGTGTGCGGGCCTGCCGCCCGCGGGGGTCAGGGAGCCGATTTACTCGGCAGCAGCGCCGTTCTTCTCGGCGATCTGCTTCAGCACGCAAGCCAGGCCGGAAATGGGAGCCAGCATGGTACCCAGGACCTGCGCCTGCAGCACGGGCAGCGCGGGGATGGAAGCCAGAGCATTGACAGTCTCCATGGAGACGACCTTGCCGTCCATGAAGCCGCCCTTGATCTCGAACTTATCCTTCAGCTTCTTGGCGTAATCCGCGATCACGCGTGCGGGGGCGACGGGATCATCAGCACAGATAGCCAGAGAAGTGGTACCGTTGAGCTGCTCATCCAGTTCGCTCATACCGCAGTTGTTGAAAGCGAAACGCAGCAGGGTGTTCTTGATGACAGCGTATTCCACGTTGTTGTTGCGGCACTCAGCGCGCAGAGCGGTATCCTCTGCCACGGTGATGCCCTTGTAATCAACGATGACGCCGGCGGCTGCGTTCTGCAGCTTTTCGGTCAGCGCCGCCACGATCGCCTGCTTTTCAGACAGAACCTTTGCGTTGGGCATTCTTTGTTTTCACCTCCGTCAGAATTGTCGGTGCGTTCGATAAAAAGGAAACCGTCCCCATGCCAAAGGACATGAGGACGGTAAAAGCAATCATAACGATGTGCCATCCTCGGCAGGATTTACGGCTTACGCCACCTGCTGTCTTTGGAACGCAACCAATATTATATCCAAGGCTTCACAGCTTGTCAAGCCTAAGATAACGGTTTTTTCAGCTTTTTTACAGCTGCTTGTTGGCGTTCATCTTCACGCCGGGGCCCATGGTGGAAGCAGCCACGCAGGACTTGATATACTGACCCTTGGCAGCGGCGGGCTTGGCCTTGATGATGGCGCCGATGAGAGCGGAGTAGTTCTCAAACAGCTTGTCAGCACCGAAGGAAACCTTGCCGATGGGGCAGTGGATGATGTTGGTCTTGTCCAGACGGTACTCGACCTTACCGGCCTTCGCCTCCTGCACGGCCTTGGCGGCGTCAGGGGTCACGGTGCCGGACTTGGGGGAGGGCATCAGACCCTTGGGGCCCAGCACCTTACCCAGACGGCCGACGACACCCATCATGTCGGGGGTGGCGACGACGACGTCGAAGTCGAACCAATTCTCCTTCTGGATCTTCTCGACCAGATCCATCTCGCCCACATAGTCGGCGCCGGCGGCCTTGGCAGCCTCGGCCTTGTCGCCCTTGGCGAACACCAGCACGCGGACGGACTTACCGGTACCGTTGGGCAGCACGATGGCGCCGCGGACCTGCTGGTCGGCGTGACGGGAGTCAACACCCAGCTTGACGTGGAGCTCGACGGTCTCATCGAACTTAGCGCTGGCAGTCTTGCAGATCAGCTCCAGACCCTCCTTGGGATCATACAGCGTGGCCTTATCGATCTGCTTGGCGCTTTCCTGATACTTCTTACCTCTAAACATCGTTACACCCTCCTTACTCGCCGACGACAACGCCCATGGAGCGGGCGGTACCGGCGATCATGCTCATGGCTGCCTCAAGAGACGCGGCGTTCAGGTCGCGCATCTTCAGCTCAGCGATCTTCTGGATGGAGGCCTTGGAGATGGTAGCGACCTTTTCCTTGTTGGGAACGCCGGAACCGGACTCAATGTTGCACTCCTTCTTGATCAGAACGGCAGCGGGAGGGGTCTTGGTGATGAAGCTGAAAGAGCGGTCGGCATAGACGGTGATGACCACGGGGATGATCAGGCCCATGTCGTTCTTGGTGCGCTCGTTAAACTCCTTGGTAAACGCGGCAATGTTGATGCCGTGCTGGCCCAGAGCGGGGCCAACGGGGGGTGCGGGAGTTGCTTTGCCCGCGGGGATCTGCAGTTTGACGTATCCAACTACTTTCTGTGCCATTTGTAGGCACCTCCTTCAATAAGATGTGGTAGCGGCCGGCCCATACCGGAACCGCTCTTGGCGAGATGGCGTGCATCTCTCCCACTTGCGCCGGAGTCGTACTGCTCCGGCCTGTACGGCTGCGCCGTACTCAGTTGCTGCTGACCTCCACCTGATCCAGCTCCAGATCCACCGGCGTCTCACGGCCGAACATGGAGACGACGACGCGGACACGATTCTTGTCCGGCTCGATCTCCTCCACCGTGCCGGTAAAGCTGGCAAGAGGACCTTCGGTGATGCGGACGGTGTCGCCCACATGGTACAGCACGACGATCTCGCGCTTCTCCATGCCCAGAGCGGCTACCTCGTCCTCCGTCAGGGGGATCGCCTTGTTGGCCTCGCCCACAAAGCCCGTGACGCCGCGGATATTGCGGATCAGGTGCCATGTGTCGTCGGTCATGACCATTTTAATGAGAACATAGCCGGGGAAGATCTTACGCTGGATCTCCTTGGCGACGCCGGACTCGGTGATCTCGGTGACGGTCTCCATGGGGATCTCGATCTGGAGGACCATATCCTCCATGCACCGATTCACCACAGCCTTTTCAATGGCGATCTTCACCGCGTTCTCATAACCGGAATAGGTATGTGCCACATACCACTTCGCGTTATCAGCCATTTCCGTTTCCTCAGGCGAACAGACCGATCAGTGTGTCCACCGCAAGAAGGCTCACCGCATCAAAGATCCAGATGCAGGCGCCCACCAGCAGGGAGCACAGGATCACGGTGCCTGTGTTCTTCATGGTGGTCTTGCCGTCAGGCCATACGACCTTCTTCAGCTCGCTTCTCATTTCGCGGAACCACTTGCCGTGGTCCTTCTTGACCTTCTTTTCTTCAGCCATAACGACTCTCCTTCCGGTTACTTGGTCTCAGTGTGGACCGTGTGCTTTCTGCAGAAGGGGCAATACTTGTTCAGCTCAAGCTTGTCGGGGGTATTCTTCTTGTTCTTCATCGTGTTGTAGTTTCTCTGCTTGCACTCGTTGCATCTCAGGGTGATCTTCACGCGCATTAACGGCACCTCCTTATTAGATTAGGCTCCCCTGTGGGGACGCCCTTTTGCCTCCCTGCCGGCTGTCGTCTCTTCGCGCCCCCGAAGCGAAAAAGCGCGCAAAAAGAAAACACCCACTCACAGGTAATGCCCAGTATAGCACGGTTTTTCCGCGAGGTCAACTGATTTTTTGCAAAAAATACAGCTTTTTCGGGGGTTTTACAGCTTTTCCGGTTGCAGGCGGCGGCATTTTTGTGTATGATACCATCATTGAACAGAAAGTGCAGGTGCATTTGCATGAAGATCATGGCCATCGACTACGGCGACGCCCACACCGGCATCGCCATTTCAGACTATACCGAGACGCTGGCGGGGTACTCCGACGTGCTCCACAGCCGCAAGCAGGAGGAGGTGCTCTCCGGCGTCCGGCGGCTCATCGCCGAGCATGACGTGAAGCTGCTGGTGCTGGGCTATCCCCGGAACATGGACGGCACCGAGGGCCCCCGCGCCGAAAAGTGCGCCGCCTTCGGGGAGCTGCTGCGGCGGGAGACGGGGCTGGAGGTGATCCTCTGGGACGAGCGGCGCACCACCATCGATGCCCACAACATCCTGTTCCAGAACGGGCAGAACGCCAAGAAGCGAAAAAAGACGGTGGACGCGGTGGCGGCGGCGCTGATGCTGGAGGGCTATCTCACCCGCCGCAGGCTGGAGGCGCAGAAATGAGCCGGGACGTCATCATCATCGGCGGCGGCGCCAGCGGCATGATGGCGGCGCTGGCCGCCGCGGAAAACGGCTGCCGCGTCACACTGCTGGAGCGGCAGAGCCGGGTGGGACGCAAGCTGCTGGCCACCGGCAACGGGCGATGCAACCTGACGAACCACAACGCCTCTCCCGCCCGCTATCACGGCGGCGACGGATTCTGCGCCTACGCGCTGGATGCCTTCGACGTGGGCGCGACGCTGCAATTTTTCGCCTCGCTGGGTCTTCTGACGGTCGCCGAGGACAGCGGGCGCGTCTATCCCATGAGCAACATGGCGGGCAGCGTGCTGGACGTGCTGCGCTACGCGCTGGAGCGACCCGGCATCGAGGTCGTCACCGGTCAGGCGGTCTCCTCCGTGAAAAAGACATCCGGCGGCTTCACCGTGCGGACGGAGACGGACACCTTCCACGCCGAAAAGCTCATTCTGGCAGCCGGCGGCTGCGCCGGCAGCAAGGTGGGCGGCGTCATGGACGGCTATCAGCTGGCCAAGAGTCTGGGACACCACAGGACACCGCTCTACCCCTCCCTTGTTCAGTTGAAGACCGACCCCACCTACCCCCGTGCGCTGAAGGGCATCAAGGCCGAGTGCGGCATCGCCATCCGGCGAGGCAGTGCGGTGGTGGCGGAGAACCGCGGCGAGGTGCTGTTCACCGAGTACGGTGTCAGCGGCCCTGCCATCTTCGACCTCTCCCGCGCCGTTTCCACCGGCGGCGAGGGGCTGTGCTGCGTGCTGAACTTCTTCCCCGACTGGGAGCTTGAGGAGGTGCTGCACTGGCTGCACCGGCGGCGGCAGACCATGGCCGCTCACGAGGCGTCCACCCTGCTGGTAGGCTCCTGCCACACCCGATTGGGGCAGATGCTCTGCAAGGCCGCCGGCTTCACCAACCAGCCGGCAGCTGACCTTACCGACGATGACCTGCGCCGCATCGCCGCGCAGGCCACGGGCTTTACCCTGCCCATCACCGGCACCTGCGGCTTCGATCAGGCGCAGGTAACGGCGGGCGGCTTGCAGACCGGCGAGTTCGATCCCCGGACCATGCAGAGCCGCCTGGTGCCGGGGCTGTACGCCTGCGGCGAGGTGCTGGACGTGGACGGCGACTGCGGCGGCTTCAATTTGCAGTGGGCGTGGTCCTCCGGCTGGCTGGCCGGGCAGCTCCGATAAAAAAGAAAACGAACCGACCCCTATTTCCGGCGGCAGCCGCCGGAAATAGGGGTTTTTGCCGTTTTGGGCAAAAGGCCGCCTCCGACCGTTTCCGCCGGAAACGGATGCTATAATCCTCCGCGAAAGGCAAAGACCTTGCCGCACTGACACAGGCAGGAGGATGGAGCATGAACGAATACAAAAGGATCGCAGGGCGGCTGCTGGGCGGCCTGCTGGTGCTGGCGCTGTGCGCCGCACTGCTGCCGGCAGGGGCCGTGTACGCCGCCGGAGACACTTACGCCGTGGAGGAGGACAGCACCTACGCCGTAGGTGCTGACACGCTGATGAGGCTGCGGCGTGCCGCGCCCCGGGGCGTACAGGACAACGTGACCATGCACCTGTTCGACTACGACGGCTCTCTGAACCGGTACGGCGGGCGGGTACTGACGTTCTGCAACAGTGCCGGGCAGAACTCCAAGGACGGCACGCTGCAAAAAAGCGACGACCGGCCGGTGATGGCCCCCACGCTGGAAAACGGCTGGCCCAAGGTGCTGGGCGTCAGCGGCCCCACGGCGGAGGACCGCAGCGGCAGCCTGCAATACCTCTTTGATCCGGGCATGGCGGTAGACGGTAAGGACGTCTACGCCGTTGGGCGCGGCGGCAGCACCGGCCTGTTCCAGCGGGACGGTGAGGGGTATCTCTACTACGACTCCCTGCAAAATGCCGCCAGCTACGACGCCGCCGACGGACGATTCCAATTGGGGAATTATCTGCTGCGCCCCAACTACACCACGTATGTGACCCCCAACGGCAAAACGGCGGAGCAGGACTACACCCAGGCGTTTAACGGCAACTTCTTCCCCTTCAACACGGTGGAGGGTGCGGAGGAGCTGCCCAAGGGCAACGCCCTGCCCACCTACCGGCTGCCGGACGGCGCGGTGGATCTGTGGTTCGGCATGACCATGGAATTTGACTTCTATATGCCCGCCGGCGGACAGATCGGCGGCGAGGATATGGTGTTCCAGTTTCTGGGCGACGACGACGTTTTCGTGTACATCGACGACGTGCTGGTGCTGGATATCGGCGGCACCCACGCCGCCAACAGCGGCTCCGTCAACTTCGCCACCGGCGCGGTGCGCCATCCCCGGGAGGATGTCATCGGCCCGGCGGGCGAGCAGTATACGGACACCACGCTGGCGGCGAAATTCGCCGCAGCCGGGGTGGGCGGCGCCTTCAACGGCAGCACCTTCAGTGATTACACCAAGCACACCCTGAAATTCTTCTATCTGGAGCGGGGCGGCTGCGTGTCCTACTGCTATCTGCGCTTCAATATGCCCACGCTGCCCAGCAACTCCCTGACGGTGGCCAAGGAGTTGTCCGGCGGCGGCGAGGCGCTGAACGGCTACCTCTCCGGTGCGCTGGATTACCGTTTCCGTGTGCTGCGCCCCGACGGAACGCTGTATGTCCCGGCAGGCACAGCCTATCAGGTGCTGGAGGGTGCCTCCGCCGTGGGCAGCGGCACGGTGACGGACGGCGGATACTTCACTCTGAAGGCGGGGCAGATGGCGCAGTTTACCGACATGATGGCGCTGGGCGGCGGACAATACACCTATGTGGTGGAGGAGACGATGCCCTCCGGGCTCACCGGTCAGTATGAGCAGGTGCAGTACACCGTGGGCAGCGGCACCGGCACCGCCGCCACCCCCTCCGTCTCCACAGACTTCACCGGCTACCGCACCGACATCCTCACCGCCGCCGAGACGCAGCTGGTAACGTACCGCAACGTGGTGGATACCCATGCACTGGGCGAGCTGCGGGTGACAAAGCAGGTGGCGGAGGGCTCCGTCTGCCCCGACGGGCAGGTGTTCGACATCGCCGTATCGCTGGGCGGCAGCCCCGTTCCGGCAGGGACGCCCTACACGGTGAGTGGGCAGCGCCGGACGGTGGAGACGGCGGGTATTGTGCCGCTGGCCCATAGCGAGACAGCGGTGTTCACCGGTCTGCTGGCCGGCACAGCCTACGCGGTATCAGAGACGCCGCCGGAGGGCTTCCGCGCCAGCTATGCCGCCTCCGTCACAGCGGAGGGGCAGACCGCACCCGCCGCGACCGCCGGAGAAGTGCCGGTAGGCGGCAGCGTGGCCGTGACCGTGACCAACGCCACCTACGATTACGCCGTGGAGATCCCCCTGACCAAGACGCTGCTGGGCGGCGCGGCGGGACAGTCCGAGACGTTCCGCTTCCTGCTGGAGGAGACGGACAGCCGGGGCGAGATGCTGCGGCAGCTTCCGGGGACGGCTATCTCCGTGACGGGCGACGCTCCCGGCGGCGGCCGGGTGATGCTGGGCTTCACCTCCGGCGACACCGCGCCCCACTACTACCGCATCCGGGAGGCGGACGCCGACGGCTATTGGCAGGGCGGCGAGGTCTACCGCCTCACGGTACTGCCCAACGGCACAGGCGGCGCGGCGCGTATCACCGTCAACGGCGGCGCATGGGACGATACGGCGCTGTCCTTTGTAAACCGGACGCAGCAGACGCTGACCGTCAGCAAGACGGTGCGCGGCGAGCTGGGCGACCGCGCCAAGGCGTTCCCCTTCACCGCCGCCATGACGCTGGACGGCGCAGCCGTCCCCTTCCCCGCCGGTACGGGCTATACCGTAGAAAGTGGGCAGGCGGTGTTCTCCCTGCGCCACGGGGAGAGCCTGACCTTCACCGGCCTGCCCTACGGCGCGGTGGTGACGGTGACGGAGACGGCCCACGACGGCTATGCTGTCACCAACAGCAGCCGCGGCGGTGACAGCGGCGCGGCGGAGTTGACGGGCGCGGCCTCGCTGCAATTCGTCAACACCAAGCACGCCGTACCGGACATGGGGCTGCCCGCCCCCACCGCGCTGCCGGTATTCCTTCTGGCCGGAGCCTGCGGCGCGCTGGCGCTGCTCCGGCGGCGGAGGCATACCCTGTAAGCTCTGTGCTGCACCGCGAAACGCGGTTTTGATACAGCGGCAAAACACACTACCATTCAAGGAGGACTACGTATGAAAAAATGCTTTTCCCTGCTGCTGGCGCTGGTACTGGCACTGGGGCTGACCACCGCGGCGCTGGCCGCCGAGGTACGGCCCACCGTCACAGTGGGCGACGCCACCTACGAGGACATCACCGAGGTACCCATCGCCAAGCTGTACCAGTTGGTCAACGACGGCACTGTCAGCCCCGCCGAGACGTTCCACTTCCAGCTGGAGGCCGTGGGCGTCACCGACTCCACCGAGACGCTGGCCACCATGCCCATGTTCGGCTCCGGCACCTCTGCCCAACCCTACACCTTCGACATCGGCTTTGCCGAGGGGGAGGCCACGGCGAACGGCGATGTCAACGAGGCGGTGCTGCCTCTGCCCACCTATACCACCGTGGGTATCTACACCTACAAGATCACCGAGATCGTCGAGGATACCGCGCGCACAGCGGGCGTCACCTACAACACCCAGCCCCTGTTCCTGAAGGTCACGGTGCTGCAGGCGGAGGACGGCATGGTCCGCGTGGCCGCCATCCATCTGGGTACGGAGGATGGCGACAAGCAGGCGCACATCGTCAACACCTATTCCGCCGGTACGCTGGACGTGACCAAGACCGTGGCGGGTCATCTGGGCGACCGCACCAAGGACTTCCACTTCACGGTGACCCTGACCAAGCAGGCGGACCTGTGCATGAACAGCGCCATCGGCCTGACCGTGGCCGGTGTGGAGCAGCGGGACTTCGCCCCCGACTGGGATGACAACGGCGTATGCACCGTGTCCTTCACGCTCAAGCACGGTGAGACCGCCTCCCTGACCAACCTGCCCTACGGCATGGCCTACACCGTCGCGGAGGATGACTACACCGCCGAGGGCTACACCACCGCCAAGACCGGCGACAGCGGCACCATCGCCGCCGATACCGTCACCGCCGCATTCACCAACACCAAGGGCGGCACGGTGGATACCGGCGTGCTGCTGGACAGCGCCCCCTATGTGGTGCTGCTGCTCCTGGCGGCGGGCGGCGCGGTGCTGTTCCTGCGGCGGCGCATCCATCGGAGCTGACGGCGCCATGAGCAGAAGGATACCGGCCGCAGCGGTGCTGCTGGCCCTGCTGACGGCGCTGTGCGTCACCCCGGCTATGGCGGCTGCCGCGGCAGAGCTGCCGGTGCGTATCACGGTCAGCGGCGACGCCCCCGCCGTGCCGGAGACGTTCACCCTGACGCTGCGGGCGGCGTCCGACAACGCGCCTCTGCCGGCGGGCGGACGGGACGGCGTGTACACCTGCACCGTCTCCGGCGGCGGCACGGTCACGCTGTCCATCCCCGCCGACCGGGAGGGCAAGCACCTCTACACGCTCCGTCAGGAGCCGGGGCGGCTGTCCCGCGGCGCATACGATGACCGGACGTATCATATCGCCGTGACCGTCGCGGCGGATGGCCGCTGCACCGCGGCGGTGTATGGCGACCCGGCGCTGGAGGGCGACAAGTACGACGCCATCGTCTTTGCCAATCGCTACCGCTCCCGCCCTGCGCCGGAGGAGCCACCCCGCCCCTCCCCCAAGACGGGTGACGGCGGTGTGATGCTGTACGCGGCGCTGGCACTGGGCAGCATGGCGGGCATCGCGGTGCTGACCGGGCGGAAAGAAAGGTTCTGAATGAGGAGAGGGAGACGCAGAGCGCGTCTCCCTCTCCTCTTAATGGATTCTTAATCCGCCGCTTTCTTGTTTCTTAAGGGCTTTTTCTCTACCATGGAGGACACAGAGAAAGAAAGGAAGTGTTCTGTATGGAAACAGCCCTGCGCACTGTGAACGCGCTGATCTCCGCACTGTTTTTTATCTGCTACGCCTATCAGTTCCTATATATCCCGCTGGTGCTGGCCAAGAAGCAGCGCCCCCTCCCCTGCCCGCCGTCACCCCACCGCTACGCCGTGCTCATCGCGGCGCGGAACGAGTCCGCCGTCATCGGCGGGCTGCTGGATAGCCTCCGGCAGCAGACGTATGACCCCGCCCTGCTCACCGTTTTTGTGGCGGCGGACAACTGCACCGACGACACCGCCGCCATCGCGCGGCGGCACGGGGCCGTGGTGTACGAGCGGTTCAACCATGTCAATGTGGGTAAGGGCTACGCCCTGGATTTCCTGACCCAGCACATCCAGGCCGACTATCCCGGCGGCTTTGACGGCTACTTCGTGTTCGATGCCGACAACATCCTCACCCCAGACTACATTGAGAAGATGAATGCCGTGTTCTCCAACGGCTACGAGATCGTCACCAGCTACCGCAACAGCAAGAACTACGCCGACAACTGGATCAGCGCCGGCTACGGCCTGTGGTTCCTGCGGGAGAGCCGCTACCTCAACGGCGCACGGATGCGGCTGGGCTCCAGCGCCGCCGTGGGCGGGACGGGCTTCCTGTTCTCCCAGCGTATTCTGGACAAAACCGGCGGCTGGCGGTTCTACCTGCTGACGGAGGATATCGAGTTCTCTGTCCGCCACATCACCGACGGCGAGACCATCGCCATCTGCGAGGACGCGGTGCTGTACGACGAGCAGCCCACCGGCTTCCGCCAGTCCTGCCGCCAGCGCCTGCGCTGGGCCAAGGGCTATATTCAGGTGTTCTGGTACTACGGCGGCCGGCTGCTGAAGGGCGCAGCCAAGGGCAGCTGGAGCTGCTTCGATATGGCCATGGCCATCATGCCCGCCTTTGTGCTGACGTGCATCAGCATCCTCGCCAACGTGACGCTGGCGGCCATCGGCCTTGCCGAGGGCGCGGGGCTGTGGTTCGCCATGCGCTCCCTGCTGGAGTGTCTGGGCAGCATCTATCTGACGCTGCTGGCCATCGGCGGCATCACCACCGCCACCGAGTGGCGGCAGATCCACGCCCCGGCGTGGCAGAAGGTGATGTACACCTTCAGCTTTCCCCTGTTCATGTTCACCTACATCCCCATCTCCTTCGCCGCCCTGTTCATGAAGGTGGAGTGGAAGCCCATCCGGCACGGCGCGCCCGCCCGGCTGCCGATGCAGAGCGTAAACTTAATGAAAAACTAATACTTCCCCTATTGTGCCGCGCCTCTTTTTCCCGTATGATGTTCGGAGTAAGAAAAGGAGGCGCGGCATATGTACACCATTCTGGTCTGCGATGATGAGCGGGATATCGTTTCGGCGCTGGAGATCTACCTGACGGCGGAGGGCTACCGCGTCCTGAAGGCGTATAACGGCAAGGAGGCGCTGTCTGTCGCCGCGCGGGAGGATGTGCATCTCATCCTCATGGATATCATGATGCCGGTGATGGACGGTCTCACCGCCATGGCCCAGCTGCGGCAGGCCAGCAATGTGCCGGTGATCCTGCTGACTGCCAAGAGCGAGGACACCGACAAGGTACTGGGCCTGAACGTAGGCGCGGACGACTATATCACCAAGCCTTTCAACCCGGTGGAGCTGCTGGCGCGGGTGCGCTCCCAGCTGCGGCGGTATTTGCAGCTGGGCGGCGGCACGGTACAGCCCAGCACACTGGTCATCGGCGGCATCCGGCTGGACGACAATGCCAAGACCGTCACCGTGGACGGCGAAAACGCCGCACTGACCCCCAAGGAGTACGACATTCTGCGCTTTCTCATGCAGAACGCAGGCACCGTGTTCTCCCCCAGCGAGATCTACCGCCGGGTGTGGGACGACGTGCCGCTCAACGCCGCCGGCGCCATCGCCGTCCACATCCGGCACCTGCGGGAAAAGATCGAGATCAACCCGTCCGAGCCCCGGTACATCAAGGTGGTCTGGGGTAAGGGCTATAAAATGGAGGGCAGCAAGTGAAAAGCTGGTTGGGAAAAATGTGGGCGAAGGCCGCCGCCTTCGCGCTGACGCTGGTGCTGGGCGGTCTGACCGTGCTGGGCGGCGCCGGCATCGGCGTGCTGGTCAGCTACGGCGTCTTTCTGGACGACGGCGCGTACCTGCGGCAGACCCTGTATCAGGAGCAGTGCTACGACAGCCTCAGCACGGCTAACGACTATCTCTGCGCCCAGCTGGACAGCGTGGGACTGCTGGACAGGTCGTATTACTTTGTCAACGATGAGCCCTACACCACCGTTGAATATGACCCGGAGGCCGCCCAGCAGCTTTTGTCGGAGCTGCCCCGGCTGTTTGCCGATGCGTTCTCCCGGGAGCTCTCCTCCTGCCAGCTTGTCGTGTCCGACCCGAATACCGGCGAGACGTATCTGGCCAACTTCGACCTGACGGAGGGCGACAAGCCGCTGTACGACACGCAGGAGCTGTATGTCTATCACCTGTCGGCAAGCACGGGCCTCTCTGCCATCCAGGTCGCCATCACCGCCACCCTGCTGGAGAAAAGCGGACAAGCCCCCAGCTACTCCTATCTGGTCTGCTCGTGGCTGCTGGCCCACACCGGGCTGGCTATCTTCCTCACGGTGCTGTGCGGCCTCCTGACACTGTTTTGCTTCTGCTTCTCCATGGCGTCCGCCGGACACTGGCAGAATCACGAGGGCATCCACCTGACATGGCTGGACAAGATCCCCGCCGACGTGTGGATCATCGCGCTGCCAAGCGCCTTCTTCATCGGATGGGACACCTTCTATTCAGAATGGGGGCAGATCCTTTTCTGTGCAGCGCTGATACCGGTCACGCTGCTGTTCCTGTGCGTCTTCGCCGCCCAGTGCAAGGCCGGCACCGTCATCCGCGGCTCCCTGACCGCCCGGGTGCTGCGGCTGCTGTGGCGCATCCTGCGAGGCGTGACCCTGTGGCTGTGGCGCATCACCACCGGCATCCCGCTGGTGTGGAAAACAGCACTGGTCACGGCGGCGCTGGCTTTTCTGGAGTTTATATTGTATGTAAGTCCCAGCCGTGACCCACTGTTTTTGGTGGTCAAGGTTTTGGAAATTCTGGCGGTGCTGGCCATCGCCCTGAACCTGCGGACGCTGGAGAAAAACGGCAAGCAGCTGTCGGAGGGCGACCTGTCCACGCCGGTGGACACCAAGCGGCTGTTCGGCGCCTTCCGGCGGTACGGGCAGGCCATGAACCGGCTGCAAAGCGGCATGGAGAGCGCCGTGCAGGAGCAGATGCGCGCCGAGCGGATGAAAACCGAGCTGATCACCAACGTGTCCCACGACATCAAGACGCCGCTGACATCCATCGTCAACTATGTGGATCTGCTGAAAAAGGAGGACATCCCCTCCCCCGCCGCCCGGGAGTATATCACCGTGCTGGACCGGCAGAGCAAGCGGCTGAAAAAGCTGACGGAGGATCTGGTGGAGGCGTCCAAGGCGTCCTCCGGCGCGCTGCCGGTGGATCTGCAGCCCACGGATGTGAGTGTGCTGTTCAGCCAGATCACCGGTGAGTATCAGGATCGGCTGGCGGACTGCCATCTGACGCTGGTGGCCCAGCCGCCGGCGGGGCAGCCCGTGGTGCTGGCCGACAGCAAGCTGCTCAGCCGGGTCATGGACAATCTGGTGTCCAACATCTGCAAATACGCCATGCCGGAGACGCGGGTCTATGTGTCCGGCGTCACGGCAGACGGGCAGATGACCATGAGCTTCAAGAATATATCCCGCGCGGAGCTGAACATCTCCCCCGACGAGCTGATGGAGCGCTTCGTGCGGGGGGATACCTCCCGCCACACGGAGGGCAGCGGACTGGGGCTTTCCATTGCGCGGAGCCTTGTGCATCTGATGGGCGGCACGTTCCGGCTGTCCATCGACGCAGACCTGTTCCGGGCGGATGTGACGCTGCCGCTGGTGCCGCCAAGCTGACCGGCAGGCGGGTGAAACGGCAAATCGCAGCGGGGCGCAGATTTTCTGCGCCCCGCTGTTGCTTTTTCCGCCGCGCCATGGTAGGATAGGTGGGTATCGTTCCGGTGTCTCTCATGGTGTTTGGCCGTATGCGGAGCAAGCTTTCGCTTTCTCCCCGGCCGTGGTGTCATGGCAGAAAAGTGAATATCCGGGTATAGCGAAGTTGGTAGGGCGCGACATTTGGGAGCGGGTCGCTCCCCCTTCAAGCCGGAAAATACCGTGCCCGCAATCCCTTGATACGCCTGAAATACAGGCAATTTCCCCGTAAGCCGAGGTGGTCAAAAAATCGCCGTGACCACATGTTTGACCACAGTTAAAGCAAAACTGAATACCCAAAAATCCGGGATTAGCGCAGTTGGTAGCGCGGGTGGTTTGGGACCATCAGGCCGGGAGTTCGAGTCTCCCATCTCGGACCAAAGCCCCTGAAATCGAATGATTTCAGGGGCTGTTTTCTTACCTCTTATTTTATTACAAGTTCGAAATTGACAACTCTAACATATCTGCCGGTCATCTTTGACTTATTGTTGTATTTTTCGCTAAATTGCAGTATAATTAATATAGAGAAACTGTCGAATTACAATATAATAATAACGGAACTATGGCAGGAAATTCCTCGTGGTTCTATGAGTCATTCCGAAGGGAGAATTTTATGAGTGTAAATCAGTATGTAGAATTTAACAAATTTAAAGTATTCTCAAAAGACGAAAAGAACTCATTTCTCCACGTTGACTTATCGGACGATGTTTCCTTTTATCGAGGCTTTGTAAAATATTTTTTAGATGAGACTCGATTGTTGAGATATGCAGAAAATAAAGCAAACTTGGAATTTTCCCCTGATCGGCGCAACTATGTAACACTTTTTAAACATCTCAGTCATTACCTTGATGACTATAATCAGGAAACTCTACCTCGTGAAATTGAGGAAGATGTTTTTCGCATTTTAACAGATGAATACCACCTAAATGACCCCGGTGATGGTAATTTGCACGTTCGGCTTGATAAAATTGGGAAGCTCGGAGAATATATTTTCTGCAATTTACTATCTGAGTATTTTGGATTCGACTGTATTATCCCTAAAGTCCACCTTACTACTGACTTCAATATGAGTGTGTTTGGTATTGATACTTTGTTTTATTCTTCAAAGAATAATTTAATTCTATTTGGAGAATCGAAATTCAGTAAATCCTTGGCAAACGGAATCGGACTAATTAACAAATCACTAAAAAGCTATGAAAAGCAGATTCGGGATGAATTTATTTTAATGCTTAGCAATCGCTTTTTAAGAAACAACATGGGTGTTTTCGGGGATAAGTATGCTGATGAAATTGAGATGAGTTTAAGCATAGAAGAATTCATTTCTGCCGCAAAGATTCAGCGTATTGGTATTCCATTGTTTATTGCACATGGAACAGAAACCGATATTGGCGAAATATTTCAGCGTTTAAATAATATCCAACATATAACTTTTTTAGGTCTTGAAACATTGTATATTGCTATTTCTCTTCCAGTTGTTGATAAATCTAAAATGATTAGCGTATTTACGCAAGAAATAGCTGAAAGGAGGTCCTTCTATGAATACTCCGGGATTTCCCAGTAATCCTCAAGTTCTTCGCGAACGGTATATTCGACAGCTTGACTCTTCCGACAATCCAACACAGACAGCACGTGAATTGGCGGAAGACCTCTTTTCATTAGATTTAACAGTATATTCTTCCGACTTTTCATTTGATTCATTGCTCTATTCAGCTATGGCAAAATCAATTCTGGACGAAAGCCTGTCCTTACACCCGGAGCAAATTCAGATAATAAACGAGATTGCCTTCAATGACGCCGTTATAGTTAGTGCTCCGACCAGTTTTGGAAAAACTTTTTGTATCTTCGAGTATATTGCACGGGTAACACCACAGAACATAGTCCTCATTGTCCCAACTTTGGCATTAGTAGATGAATATGTGAAACGTGTAATCAAAAGATATCAGAGGTTCTTTTCTCAATACAAAATCCATACTCATATTGACGAAAATAGAAAATATGACTTTAATCAAAAGAATATTTTTATTCTGACCCATGACAGGGTCGTTCACGAAAGCACTTACGCTATGATTGAAAAAATCGACTTTTTAGTCATTGACGAGGTATATAAACTGGAAACAGATCCCCACAATGATCGTGTTTTAGTCTTGAATATGGCCTACTACTATTTAGCTCAACGTGCTCAAAAATATGTACTACTTGCTCCATTCATAAAATCCGTTGAAGATATAGAGCTACTTGAAAAAAAGCCCGTGTTTTATAACACGCTATATTCCCCTGTAGTAAACGACGTCATCCCTATCAATATATTGCGTCACGAGGACAGATACCCAGAATGTCAGAAATTGCTAACCAAACTAAATTCTAATGATAAAACTCTAATCTATTTTCCAACTGTTACTGGAATCTATAAATATGTTAATGAGTACATCTCTACAGAGCCTTGTTTAGAAGATCTCCCCACTTCTGTACAATACTTTTTAGCATGGGCCAGAGAAGAAATACACGATGATTGGTGTGTAATTAAAGCTATGGAGCGAGGGTACTTAATACACAATGGTCAAATTCCAATGGGAACAAGAATGCTTCAATTGGATTATTATGAAACCAATGGTTTGTTTAACAAACTTCTTTGTACATCAACATTACTGGAAGGGGTAAATACAACAGCAAAAAATATTATTATCACAAAGCCCTCGAGAATGTCTGATCAAAATAATAGCGCTGTTTTTTCTGCTTTTGATTTTTACAATCTTGTTGGCCGTACAGGGCGACTTAACCAGCATTTTGTTGGCAATGCGTATTATATCAAAGCTCCCGGTGACCCAGAGTACCGCAAAATTGATGCAATTAAAAGCATCAAATTCGAGATTACTGATAACAGCAAAGATATAGATATTCAAAAAGGCGATATCGCCAGATATCCTGATGTTATTGCATTCTTGGACGAATTAGGGATAAGCATAGAAGACTATCATGCACACATTGGAAGTCAGCTTCGTTTTGATAGCATAAAGACAATCTACACTCGATATAAACTCAACCATCAAAAGTTAGTAACAGAATTAAACACTTTTATTTTTGATCCGCACCACGGTAGGTTAAATCTTGTAAAAGTTCTATTCGAGATAGTGGAAGGACACTCAGATCCATTTAAATCCAATATCATAAATAATCTTCTAAACAAGAAACGGCCCAAAATTAAAGCTGTTGTTAATGAAGTTCAAAGGTACTTTTCTTCACGTGGGATTGACCGCATCATTTCAACTACAATCAACATGAAATCAAGTTATATTGAACATCAATTTTACCCAAAAATACTGCTTATACGTTATTTTCTTGAACTATCACATACGTCCGAACAGTTGTTAACCGTATTAGACTCGAAAATAACAGGAGCAATCGAATATCTCTACTATGCCTCTTCAAAGCAGAAAAAAATGTTAATTGATTTAGGTATATATGAAAGAGATATCGAAACGATAGTGAAAATAATTGGCGATGATTATGAAGACGCTTTCGAATTGAAACAAAGACTTCAATCTGCATGGGATAAACTTCAAGATATTAGTTTTATATCCAAATACGTAATCCGAGCAATGCTATAAGTTCAAATTTTCTGCAGTCCCTAATTTGTACCAGCATACTTATTTCTTGCCTTCCTTACAGGGACGTTGCCATGACATATTAGATTGTCTTACCCACTCTACTTGTCAACATTTTCTTCAGCAGCCCATAATGCTTCTTCACGGTATTTCTTGCCAGTCCGATTCGTTTGGCGATGGTCGAGAACTCTGTGACCTCCGGGTGGAGGCGCATATAGTCCCACAACTTGCGCTGCTTTTTTGTCAGCTTTTCCGGTGGGGCGATGCCCGCAAGCTGCTCCTTGAGATTTTTGCGTTCCTCGTTCATCTCCGCAATCAGTGCTTTCAGCTTTTCCTCGCACTCCTCGCGGGTGTGGGCGTAGACGTTGCGGAAATGTTGCGTCCCGTCCGGCCATATGGGAGAATAGCGTCCCTCAAACAGGTGGTCATTGAGTTCGCTGACGCAGCCGGTACCCGGTTTTCTTTTCTTCCCTACATAGGGCTGGAAATCCACAATGCCTTTCCGCTCCGGCTCCGTTTCTTCCCGCGGTTCTGCTTTGCCAATGCTCCGGTCGATGCTGGCGGCGGCTGCGCGCTGCATATCGCCGGTGATGTGGGTGTAGATGTCCAGCGTTGTCACCGCCGACACATGGCCCAGCATGGCGGAGAGAGTCTTTACGTCCATGCCGTTCTCCAGCGCCAGCGTCGCGAAGGTGTGCCGCAGATCATGGAATCTGACACGCTTGCAGTCTGCCCGCTCCAGTATCGTCTGAAGCCGCCTGCGCGCCACGCCGGGTGTGATCGGTCGGTCCGCCTTCACCGGGGACGGAAACATCCAGCGGGAATCCACCTTTTTGCGATACTCCCGCAGCACGGCCAGCACCGCAGGCGGCAGCACCAGCTTTCGGACGGATGCCTTGGTTTTGGGCGGGATGATCTGCAATTCGCCGTTTACCGTGCACGCCTGTTTGTTGACGGTCAGCACGCCGGTTTCAAAGTTCAGATCCTCCCATTGAAGCGCTATCAGTTCGCCACGCCGCAGGCCGGTGCAGAGATCCAGCAGGAATAGCTCGTAGTACCCGTCCGCCTGCGCCTGAATGAGAAATTTCTGCATTTCCTCCCGATCCAGCACCTGCATCTCCTTTGCCTTTTTCGGCGGCAGCTTGCAGCCGATGGCTGGGTTTGTACGGAGCAGGTCATCCCGCACGGCCCGTTCCAAGGCGGAGCGGCAGACCGCGTGGCACATCCGCACCATGCGGTCGGAAAGTCCCGCTCCGTATTGCTCCGTCAGACGCTTGCGGCCGTTCTTTTTCAGCCGCCCGTAGAACTGCTGTAAATCATTCTGCGACAATTTGTTCAGCGGAATCTTCCCGATCTCCGGCAGGACATGGTTGTAAATGACGTTTTCGTAGTTGTTCTGTGTGGAGGCGCGGAGCGTCGGCTTGCTGTGGTTTTCGTACCAGTAGCACAGCCAGTCCCCGAACAGCATATCCGACTTAACTTTTCGGTCATTTCGCCCCACCATGCTTTCGGTGAGCTGACGTAGCTTCTCCTGACATTCCCGCTTTGTTTTGGCGAGAACATTCTTTGTTTTGGGAAGGCCGCTGTCATCATAGCCGATGACAACGCGGCCCTCCCACCGGCCGTCGCCGCGCTGTCTTACGGTGCCGGTTCCGCTTTTCCGTTTCTTTGCCAAGGTCTCAACTCCTTTCCGAAGATATCCTCCATGAAGCCGCCAACGATGCCGCTGGCGGCTTTTTGCATATCCGGTGTGACGTGGGTGTAGGTGTCCAGCGTAAAGCTGGCGTTGGTATGCCCCAGAATCCCCGACAGGGTCTTGGCATCCACGCCGCTGGCGATGGCGTGGGTGGCGAAGGTATGCCGCAGATCGTGGAAGCGAATGTCCGGCAGTCCCGCCTTGTGTAAGATCGCTTTCATATGCGTGTAGGCGCAGTTCGGAGACAGCGGCAGCTCCGGTCGGACAGGGTCTGGGAAGATCCATTGCGTGATCGCATTCTCTTTTCGGCGGCGCAGAATTTCCGCTGTGCTGCGGGGTAGGACGATGGTACGCTCACCGCTGCGGGTCTTGGTCTTGCCCAGCATATCGACACCCAATTTTCGGTCATGAAGGGTGCGGCGCACTTGCAGAACGCCGTTCCGTGCGTCAAAGTCCTGCCACATGAGTCCGCAAATTTCGCCCCGTCGCAGGCCCGTGGTCAGCTCCACATAGAAGAAGTCACCCCATATCTTGTCTTCCCGCACGGCGTCCAGAAAGGTATCCAGTTCCCTGTCGGTCAGGACACGTTTCTGCGCATGGCTTGCCTTTGGCACCGTCGCGCCCACGGTGGGATTCTTGGCGATGATATGTGCGTGGAGGGCGTCCTCCATTGCCTGATGGAAGATGGCGTGGAGGCGGTTGATGGTGGTGTCCGACAGTGCGGAACCAAACCTCGGATGCTCCCTGACCCGGCCGTTCTCTTTCAGTCTCCGATAGAGCTTCTGCACATCCTGCGATGTCACCAGCGACACCTGCTTGCCTCCAAGCTGTGGCTTGATGTAGTTTTCGATGCAGCTTCGATACCCCGCAAGGGTGCCGGGGCGGACAGTATTCTCCTTATAGTCCGTCAGCCAACGGTCCAGCCACTCGCCCAAAGTCATCCGGCTGTCCTCGGTCAGCTCCACATCCTGATAGCGTTCGATATTTTGATGGAGCTTTTCCGTCAGCTCCTTTTGTGTATGAGCATAAGCGTGCTGGAAGATGGGCGTACCGTTTTTCTTGTGGCCCACCACGATACGGCCTTCCCAGCGGCCATCCTCCCGCTTGCGCACCATGCCGTCACCGGACGGTCTTCGTTTTGCCATTCAGGTCACCTCCTTTTGTAACCAACATACATACCACAACTCCGTGGGGAAAGCTATCTCTTTTTCTTTGTCTATTGCCATGCAGATTTTAAACCGCCTCACATGCTCGGCTCCATGTACTTGTAGTTCAACTCGTTCTCGTGGTCGTTCCACTTATGGCCCATGGCCATTTTCTTTGCCCGCAGGCGTTGTAGCCGTTTGTGGTCGATTTGGACACCGTTGGCAGCGGGGGCCGGGGCGTTGTCCCGGAAAATATCGCCCATGTGGTAGAGCAGCCGGGTGGCTGACAACAGGACGGAGGGCGGCTCCTGTTCGCCGCGCTCCATGCGTTTCATGAAAAATTCCGCGTAAGTGTGGCCGTTATCCCGCGCCGCCGCAAACCATTCGTAGGCGGTGTCTGGGTCCTTGGGAACGCCCTCGCCCATGAGGGTCAGCTTGCCCAACAGATACTGGGCGTAGGCGCTGCCGTTATCCGCGGCCTGCCGCAAATATGACACTGCCGTTTCGGCATCTTTTACCGTATTTTTGCCGCTGAGATATTCCTTTCCCAACCGGTAGGCGGCGTAATCGTTGCCATTGTCAGCCGAGCGTTTCAGCCAATAGATGCCCTTGGCGGGATCGTTAACGTCAGCATCATCGGAGAGATACAGCTTGCCCAATGCGTATTGCGCCGCGTCCAAGTCCTGCTCGGCGGCGCACTCCAAGAACTTTTGCGCTTTGGCCGTGTCGGGTATCAGCAGGCCACCGTCACGGTACGCCGTGCCGATGATGTACTGCGCGTAGGCGTCACCGTCCTCCGCAAGCTGCTCCAACTGTTCCGCCGCCTCGTCACGCTCCTCCAGAGGGAAACGATCATCGTTTGCCGCGCTTTGCAGATCCTGACACTCGTAGCTCATGTCATAGGTGCTGATCTGCTCGCCGTCATCCTGCATTTCCTCATCCTCAAAGAAAATTCTGTTCATGCGGATATGCTCCGCTTCTTTGATGACGGCGTTCTTGATTTGGCGAAATTCTTTTTGCTGAGACAGCGGCGGGCGCAGACGTTTCTTCCCCTCGGAATAGTAATCCTCTACCTGGCATTGCAGTTCCCACCACGTCTGGTAGCACACATCCACGGTGGGCAACCGCGCCATCTGATCGACGATCTCGTCCACCAGCTTTTTCATGGGCTTTGGCAGATAGCCGTAGGTTTTCTTGCCGCCGACTTGACCGAGCTGCCGCGACAGATTCCAGATCATCCGCTCCGCCTCTGGGTGGATGCAGGTCATCTCCCGCATGGCCTTCGCCAATTCCAGCATGGCTTTCCGTGCTTCCGCCACCAGTTCGTCGCGGGACTTGCTTTTCTGCTCGTAGACATGGAGCAGCTCCTGTCGGAAAATTTGGTTGGTCAGCGTGGACTTAATCTGCCGTATCCCATCTTTGGAAAGATATGCCTGTCCCGGTTTCACCGACCACGCCATCATGTGGACATGAGGATGATTGCCCTCATCGTGGAAGGCGGCGTACCAGCGGAAGTCCTCCGGCGGGATCTTCATCGCCGCGGCGATGTCATTGCGGTGGGTACGCAGTAATGTGCGCCATGCGTCCGCATGGTTATACCCCAACCGCTCCGCGTCCTCCCGGTGGAGGGAGATGATGTGCGTCCACACGTTGCCGGTGTAGTGATCCAATTCGTCTGCAACAGCGGCGAGGTCAACGGCATCGTCATCACCGAACAGGCCGTGTTCCCCCAGCCGCTCCGCTCTCGGACGCAGCGCGATGTACTTGGCGTAACCTTCCATGCCCTGTACCCGATCCCAATTCGATTCCAGCGCCAGTGTGATGAGCGCGGACGCCGTCGCTTTTGTCGGGTGTGAGAGATAGTCCTCGTACTCCAGCAGTTCTTTCGTGTCAGGGAAGTCTTTCACCAGCTTTTGGATGAGCTGCTCTTGTTTCCGTGTGGGCGGACGGCCATCTGGGATGATCTCCACCCGCTCCCGCGTCGCGATGTACTTGAGATACCCGCCAGCACTTTTCTCACCGCCGCACTTGATGTACGGGCTTTTGACGATCAGCCTTGCCATGCTTCGCTCTCCAACTCACGGAGCTTCTGCTCCATCCGCAGTTGACCGTTGGTGCGCTTGACGGCGGCGATGCTCTTGGCCCGTTCTTGCCGCAGCACTTCCTCGCTCACATTGAGACTTTGCAGGAGGATGGACATCGCCATGTCCATCTCCACCGCCTGCTTGTAGAGCAGCGACGCAATGCGATCCTCGAAGAGCTTCAGCCGCGCGTCGATGGCAGACTGCACCGCACGGGGCAGCGTGGCGCTTTCGCCTGCGGCGAGCATATCCGCGTAGCAGTTCACCGCCTTTTCGATGAACTCGTTTTTGCTGCGGCAGTTATCTTCCTGATACCACCGCTCTATTTTGGCGGCTGTTTCATCCGTCATACGGAAGTTCAGCCTGTTTTCATTTTTGCTCATAATTCCCTCCAATCTGCCGTAAGGCACGCTCGTTTTCGTTGAAACACCTGGGCTTACGGGAACTAAGACGCCAGTCGTTCTGAAATCTCCTTCAGAAGGCGCCACAATCGCCTGCGTTGAACCCCCCGTAAACTCTGCCCGCACTGCGGGCAGAAGTGACCGGGCGGAGCGTCGGTTCCGACGCCAACCCTTTATCCTGCTTTTTCTTTCGTCCTCCGCAGAGCCTTGAAATCCCGCCTAAAGGCGCTCCAAATAACTGGGGCCGCTATCGTTACCCTCTTAGGCTTCTGTAATCGCACACAGCGGCTTACAGGGGCAAACGCAGGGTAATTCACGCACTTATCCGCACACCGCATCAGCATTCCGCACCGTCTTTCTGCGCCAGTTGTTCCATGCGTCTTGCCACCTGCTGACGTTCCCGTGCCCGCTCCGCAGCATCCAACTGCCGCTGATAAAACTGGTCGATGGAAAACTGGATGGGCAGGATCGTGTAGAGCAGACTTCCGTTTTGCTTGCGCCCGTCCCGCGTGATGATGCTGGTGCGCTCGGTGCGGATGAGTCCGCGTTCCTCCAACTCCTGCACGTACTTCCGCACGGTGTTGCGGCTCATGCCCACCGCCTTGCCGATGGTGGCGTAGCTGGGATGGCACTGATAGGTCCTGCGGTCTTCGATGCGGAGCAGGTAACCGTAGACAGCGATCGCGCCGTGAGACAGGCCCAGCTGATAGATCTCATTGGGCAGAGGAAAATAGTTCTTGACCGGGTCACGCTTTGTCCAAGTTCTCATCTGACACCTCCGGTCTGCCGCTCTACCCACTGTTGGAATTTATCCTTGGGCACCACGAACCGACTGCCGATGCGCACAGACGGAAATACTTCTTCGTGCATCAGCTCGTAGGCACTGGAGATGGACACACCCAACACCTTTGCCACCAGTTCCGCGTTGAGAAACAGCGGCAATTCATCGTAGCTGTAATAGGTTGATATTTTCAAAATCGTTACCTCCAATAGAATTCAGAGAAAAATTACTTGCGTTTCGGAGGTTCCTCTGTTAGACTGTTTGCAGATGGAGTCTGCGTTTTCCGAAACGCGGCGCGCCGCTGGACTGCTGCAACAGTTCAGCGGCTTTTCTTTTTGTCAGAACAATATACGGCTCTCACCTCTTTCTGCTTTAGGTCTGCCATGCACCATACCCGTTCCTGCCCCGCTTTTTCTGCGCGGCGTATATCTCTGCCTTGGTACGCTCGACCGCTCGGTTACAGCGTCGTGGCGATACTTCCCCGGCGAGTATCATCTCTGGTGATGGGTATTCAATTGTCAAGGTGCAACCTCCGGATAAACAGTCTTTTTCCCATTGACAATATCTCGTTCCGGTGTTAGACTTATCTCAATCCGTTTTTGACAGTCTTTCCGTGATCGTATGGTAACACATTTTTCACTCCTTGTCAAGACTGTCCGTATTTTTATATTACGATTGTCTATTTTGAGGTGATCTGCCATGTGGTATGCCAAAATGTATTTCTCTGAGGGCAGAGAGATTTTTCAGTATGATTCCCTTGGTATGCAGGGCGTTCCGGATGTCCAGAAGGAGTTGCCCTTTCTGGAGAGCCTTCTCTCCTTTCAGGAATTGGACTGCGCGGAGGTGACACCGCTACTTCAATGCATCGCGGAGGATTGGAGCCGATTTATCGCAGAGGATGACCGGGGCGCGCTGGAGAGCGCCATGAAAAAGCTGGGCGAATTAGCCTCCGCACACATTTATTTTCAGCTTCTCTATGTCCATTGCTACTACCGTCAGACGGCAATGTTTATCCAGAATGACCGAGGCAGTGCGGAGGATGCGCAAATGCTGGACGAGCTGCGCCAGCTCCCCGAACAGCTTCCGCTGTACCAGCAGCAGATCCAACACTTTTTCGACTTGGTGCTGGATGTGGATAGCGCGGGACGCGAGCCGCAGGCGCAGGCAGCAAGGAATTATACCTACGATATGCCGAAAGATCCCGGCCTGTTTTGTTTCCGCCCTATCCCCCTCAGCTTTGAGCCGGTGGAGCCGGGGCGGTGTTCGCCGGTGCTGTATTCCTCCAGCATCCGGGACATGATCGACTACTCTCTGCGGAGCTGCGTGGAGCGGAACATCACAGTGCGGCGCTGCAAGAACTGCGGACGATGGTTTCCGCAGACCGGGCGGGTCAGCGCGGAGTATTGCGAGCGGCCTGTTCCGAAAGGGCAGCAGCGCTGCCGTGACATCGGCGCTCTGAAGCAGTGGACGCTCCGGCAAGCGGGCAATGACGCTTTCAAGGCCTACCGGAAAGAATACAAGCGGCGCTTTGCGTGGATCAAGGCCGGACGGATCACCGGCCAGCAGTTTTACGATTGGAGCGAGCGGGCCAGATCGGAAAAGGATAAATGCGAGCAGGGGCTGATCTCCCAGAAGGAACTGGAGACCTGGCTGAAGGAATCCAAATGAAATACCGTGTGCTGACCTTGCGGTCAGCACACGGTTTTCTTTGTCTATTGCGAGGCAGATTTTAAACCGCCCCATTTTCTTTATTCCCCGCATCTTCCAGCAGATTTGTAACCACTTCGCTGAGCTGCGCGGCGTTCTTGGAAGTAATGACGGGAACGCCGGTCTGCGTCTCAATGGCCTTCCGTGCGTCGCCAGCCACCTTGCCTCCGGCACGGGCCGCGTCGATGTTCTCCGAAAGGGTTGCCGGCGCCTTCTGCTTGGAAATTTCCGTGGTGGTGGCCTCCGCCAGCATATTCAGCACCAACTCCAACGTGGTCATGTTGTCACGGAGGTTTTCCTTTTTAAGCCCCTTCAGGTTTTTGTACTGCCGGGTGGACATCCCCGACCATGCACGGGAGATCTCATCGGTGAGGATGGCGTATTCCACGCCCTTCCGCACGCCGCGGGCATCCCACTCATCTGTCAGTTCCTTACGGACCTGAATGGCTTGCAGCCGCTGGTTGATCCACTCGCGGGTGTAGCCCTTTTTGAGATAGGTTTCCAACGCTCGCTCGATGGTCAACTCCGGATCGATGGTTTCCTCAATGCGCTCCCGGCCGACCTGTGCCAGCCAGAGTTTGAACGGCTCCGTCTTGGGTGATGGGATGGACTGGATGATACGGAGAAGTTGCTCGGTATCGGCCACATCGGTTAATCGCTTTTTACCATCCGAAGCGGTCATTTTCAACTGGTTACAGGCTGTAACCGTTTCATTTCCCTCATCCTTCAGGCGCTTCTTCGTTACCTTCCAGTAGTTGCGTGCTGCTTGATAATCTGGCTGATCTGTTAAAACCGCAATGACATCGACAACGGAAAAATACCATTCTTCTTTTTCCTCATCCCACGCCGTGCGGATGCGTTGATTTTCAAAAAGCTGGATTTTATCATTCGACTCCATCGTCTGTTTCCTTCCTGCCTATCTATTAGTTTTATTTTACCGCAAAACAGCTACGATGACGAACCCACTCATTATCAAAAATACTCCCATATATAAGATACCGTCACATCGCATCAGGTACTCTGTGGTGGTACCTTATTACATTGTTTTTAACCTTTAGTAACTAACTGCGAGTAAAATATGCGGGTATCCCTATATTCTACCTACGCATTGAGTCTATCTTTACACTGTTCGAAATTCTTATAATTATATACATCTCAGTACTTAATGTCTTCAACAATATCATGGCGCTGTTCAACTAAAATTCAGTCATGAGTTCGAGTAATCTCAGTCCATATCGTTCCAGAAACCAATTTCCGGATTTTCGTAGGTACCAACAATAACACCACGATCTAAAAAGGCATTTCGCTCCTCACAGCAAGTCTCAGGTAGAAGTCCACAGGCATGGCAAGCAGCAAGATTCAATGAATCGCGTCCTTGGCCTCTACTCAGGATACATACAGGATCATTTGAGCATGTCTTGGCGTTTGCAATTGCTTTTCTGAGAATACCAGGGAACGCATCTGGTCTCCCTTGCCGAACCAGTCCTCCCAATGTTCCCTCTGCATCACCATTGGCCGTATAGATAAAAATACCCGCCATATTTTTCCCGTCGGATTCCTCCGCACAGTATAAGCGCTCACTTAGGGAAGCAATGCTATACCCGCATTCAAAACTCAGCTGAGAAATGAGCAAGTGGGATAGCGTGTGCAGCATAAGAAATTTGGGTGTTATCGTTCGAGGATGATTTTTCCCGATGAACGATGTTGCATAATTGCGGTTTAGTATGGCGACTCTCTCGTTGACCGCCGGATGGGTTTCAACCCAGTTGTCGATGTCTTCTTGGTTAAACTCTATAAAGATGCCCTCGCCGCGCACTTCATAAGCGGGATACCACCGGGTGTCAGGGTCCTTAACATCCACAAAGCCTACATCATTGCGGGTCATTGCCGGCTGAATTCTGGAGAAACCAATCAATGCATTTACCACACGCACTTTGTCTATGAGGGAAATGGCTTTAATATAAGGGAGACCATACTCGGAGATATCCATTTCCTCACGGGAAAAGTCACCCAACCCGGAACCGACTGCGCCTACTTCGCCGGACAGCGCCGTATATTCCTCCACACGATACTGAATCCCGGTCACGTCTACGCCTTCCGGCACTGGATCCAACCATTTTTGAGTCAGAATTTTTTCAACTTCTGCGTGGGGTGCTCCGATCTCCAGTGCAATTTTATCTACCCACTTCGGCAATCGCCGGGTGATTGTTGCGATCTTTTCTTCGGGGTCCTCATCGCTTATGATAGTCATACAATCATCATAAGCTTTGCTTTGCTCTATTTTTGCATTCAACTTATCCGCATACGGAGGAATGACCAATGAACTATGCACTACAGGAAAGTAAACGGACGATGCGCCTCTCTGCACGGTTTTGGGGTAGCAAACGCACTTTTCTTTGGTGTGCCGAAACGGATGATTTCCGTCACATCTGAACTGATTGGTTCCCAAATCTTCATCCAGTTTTTGAAAGCAATCCTTATCGAATGCGCCTCTTAATGTCGCAACGGCACCACAGGAGCAGCTAACGCTCAATCCTTCAAGCCCTTCCGTTCCGGATGCGCCCGTCTTAAATTTCAGCTCTGGATTTCCGCAGATTGGTTTCTTCGCCTTTGCATGAACCCATTTTACCCAGGGGAAATCATTCAAATGACCACTTTCACACACCGTGACAATACGCGCTACAACCAAATCCTGTCGGCACCGGGGGCATTGCATATGCTCAACCATATACTCATCCCGTTCAAGCATTTTTGGCTTGGCTGTTTTTCTGTACTCGGACACCCAGTTTTTTAACGGCTGAAATCTTCGACACTTCGGACAGAAATACCATTCAGGAAAACGTGCGTACGCAATGTTGGTGGGTAAAGCAAAGTAGTCCACCCCAAGGGCTTTGGCAAAGCGATCATCATAGATTCTGCTTGTCCCACTCCAGTACTCTGGCGCAGCCGTAACCAATGTCTGATCCGGGAAGTCCACCATAGCTCCTACACCATACTGCAAAACCGCCTGAGCGGCACGAACGGAGTGGGTAACCTTATTCAGTTCCACCTTTGCCTTCACCTGTTCAGACATTGTTATCCCCCCAAACTATAATACTGCCCGATACCGGGGTATCCACATTTCGCATTGAGGTCAAAGTTTCAACGGCACTATCCTTACCTGAGGAATTGTATTGTTTAAGCAGCCGACGCGCATCTCCTGCGGGAGGATTAACCATGAATCGACGGCCAAAATACAACGGAACGGATGGGTGTTCTCCGTTACATTCATCCACATAGGATTGCCAAAGATCGAAGAACTCCTCAATCTCCGTCCGGATTTCGTTTACATCGTCTTTTGCCTGTCCCTCGGAGCGCTCGTTAATCCCTGTCACCCTATCTGTAACGAATGTTTCGATTTGTTTTATTGTGTCCGCAAAGTACTCCTTGTCAAAGTTGATGGCGTCCTTGTCTTCGCTCATTCCGGTCATTTGACGCATCATTGAAACGAGGACGGCATGCATAGCTCGCTCACGCGCCGGGCGGGAAAACGGAGTTGCTCCGGTTGGCTCGACAAAACGATAAAATGATTCATGATAAGAGCGGAATCGCTCATAGTGGGAGCGGTCGCGACTCTTTGTTGCATCGTACTGCACAAAGACAACGCCGGGGAAGGAACGTCCTACACGGCTGGATGCCTGAATATATTCACTGGTAAGTTTAGGTTGCCCAATCATCAACATGACATTCAATCGCGCCACATCAATGCCAACGGAGATCATGTTCGTGGCAAGCAGCACATTGGAAGCATACCGCTTGGCCGCCTCATTCTCTTTGGAGTACTCAATCTTTTCCAATTTGTCCAAAGTTTCGTTTAATGCCGTAGTGGAAACGCGACTGGTAAGCTCGTCCGCACTGACGATGAGCCGCCTCCCCGTAAACATACGATTTGCCGTGCGAACAATAAAATCCTTTACGTCATCGTCCACCAACGTTGAAGCCTTACCCAGGTCCTTCAGACTGTTAAAGTATACTGTCAACGTCCACAGCTTATCTTTAACCTCTTCCGAAAGGTCCATGGTATAAATCTTCTGCATGAGCGCAGCCATAGTGCGAATTTCCATCATGGCTTTGGTTTTGCCGGAAGGCATAATACCAACATACTTGCGCCCGTAATCACCTTTTTCATAATCAACGGCAGACTCTTTTGCAAAAAAGGAGTCCTCCGCATCCAATCCGGGAGCTGGGAATTGCACCACCTCGCGGTTATACAGCACGGAGCACTGCTCTTTTGCCCTCCGTATCGTAGCGGTAGATGCAATCACTTTGGGATATACACCCTTTTGACCACAAATTGCGTCCACTGCAGTTTCATAAAGTCCAACAACCGTACCCAATGCGCCCGAAATCAAGTGTAATTCGTCCTGGATAATAAGTTCCGGAGTGCGATTGTCTTTCCCGATGCCAAAAAATGCACCGATTCGTCCGTCCCAAGGAAGCATGGCAAATTTATCCACAGTGCCAAACAATAATGTAGGAGGTGCGTCATAGAGCTCGTCATCGATAATCTGAATAGGAAGCCTTTTGGTAAATGCGCAATCTTCGTGCGGACAGAACATATAAAAATGTTTACCGCCGCTCATGTTATATCCCCATTCTCCAACCAGATGGCCGTTTTTATCATCCTTAACCATCTTTGTTCCACACCAGGGACACTTCAACACCTGGAACTTATTATGACGTTCCTTTTCGTTACGAACATAATATGGGCTGCTCACACTCTGCAGCTTACCCAAATGGTATTCCGCACTATTGGAACGCTCACCGGTTCCGACATTTTTATTTGGAATATGAGATCCGCCAATCCAGAGTCCGATTGTAATCGGCTCTTTCCCCAACGGATAGGAAGGATATTTATGTCTCTTTTGAGCGCAATCCTGCCTAATGTACTCGCAAGCACAAATGAGTGTAGCAGCGCGGGTAAACTGCTGCGCCGCCAAAAGGCGGAGCGTGTAGCGCATAATAACAGCCGTGCCATTGGAGTTTTTGGGATGTGCCAGCTTACGATAGAAAATTGTAAATGCGGTCAGTCCAAGGTATGCCTCGGTTTTGCCGCCGCCGGTGGGAAACCATATCAGATCGACGATGCTCCTCTCCGGGGACTCATCATCAATTATGGAGTTGATATCCATCAGCAAAAACGCTATCTGGAAAGGTCTCCATCTGCATTTATCGTCACTCTCCCGGCCGTAATCCATGCCACGAAGTCGATCGGCTATTTCTTCGTCCCCGGGGTAACGGTCGGCGTTTGTTTTGGCCATACTTCCTTGCATTGCAATATGAATTCTCTGCATAAACATTGCACGATTCGCCAGCAAAAAGGCTGTGTATGCTTCGTCATTTTGTTCCAGAGAATCAATTCCAGCGTACATTCGCTTATATGCCCGCCGGCATTCTCCGATGTTATTGGCGGCAACGGATTCGTATCTGGAATCGAGTGTTGCGGCTACTCTTTCCAGATCGTCCACCCAATTTCTATACAGGTCGACCAAACTCCGCATGGATGCAAGTTTGGTGGCTCTGTCGGTTGAATCAAGGTCAGACAAATACTTCATGGACAATTCTTCATCTTTGATAAGCCCGTTCTGAGGCAGAGAGAAACTCATTGACGGAATTTCAACGGTCGGGAAGAAATCGCTCCATATGCTCCCGATTCCGGATGCATTAATGTCCCAACTCACGGATGTTCCCAGGCCGGTTCCGTATATTTTTTTGTGGCGGTACAACAAATCCAAAGATTGTTCTTCCGAATCCATTGCGGTTGTATCTGCATGGGGATTGCTTTCTGCAAAAACGAAATCATTGTTCTCGGACGATACTTTCAATTTTGCCTGAAAAATACAGCGATTTGCTTTTACGGGAGATTCTTTCCGACCGTTTACCAGCATAACGGTAACTGACCACAAATCGGCACCGATTCTCCTTCTCAATGCCACCAGCTTAGCGTCTGTATCATCCAGGCTGCGGTTGCGTTCATCATCGACATAATCTCCATGACTAAAGTCAAGCACGAATTCCGGAATTTCATGCGGAACTCGCACATACCCCATAGCACAGTAGTCGACAAACCGATAGATTATTTTCTTGAGAATATTGAACTCATTTTCCGGAATCATATCGCGCTCAAATATACTCCGGGCTTCCTTAGCGGTAACGGAAGAAATCAGCCGCAGCGCATGAACTTCCTTGTCGTATGCCACAATATGAGCCAATTCAGGAGGAACCGTATAGGTGTCGGGGTCATCAGGCCAATAGGGGATCATACAATCCGGGACTTTTGCGTTTCTGTATGTGGCAAATGTCAGACTCCCTCTGACGATGTTCGTATTTCCGCTTGCGATGAATGTAATACCCATAGACGAGGGCATATACTGGGTAGCCATTCCGATTTCTTCATCCAGATTTTCATCGGCGGTTTCATCGAATGCATAGGTACTCTGTTTCTTCTGTTGAACGGGATCGGCAATCGGCTCTTCGGCAGAAGCCGAATCGGTAATCTCAGCCGAATTGTCGGCTTCCTCTAATTCCACCGTCTCATCGTTATCCTGATTGACTTCGTTCCCCTGCGGAAACAGAATGCCAACGGAATAACGGCTTGTCGGAGTACTGGAAATCAACTCGTGTTCCGCATCCGGCAAAGAGAACTCGGATCCAGGTCCGAGCAGCTCGGATTTGATTATGTTGATGTACTCTTCTCGGGCGGAAATCATTGACCGCTTAATTTCGTTATCCGTCACATCAATACCTCCGTTTCCGTAATGGGTGTGTTCACAAGGCCGACACCGATATTAACGCTTTCACTTAGTTCCGATATATTATCCAATTCCATGGTTTCGGAAAGACTGTCCACGTTATCATAAACAACACTAAGGACACTGCCCTCCGGCGGCAGATTGCCGCTTAGCTTGTCGCCGATAGCCTTTGCTATCAAATCCAGTATTTTTCGCCGGTCATGTCGAACCTCGGCACACGAGGTAAAAAAGCCGTGGGCATCTGCCAAGAGGTATGGGTCTTGGGTTAGGGCTGCTATGTATTCCAGCGTTTGCTCGTTTCTCGGCCCGACGATGTGGCTATCTTCAACCAGCCACTGCCTGATTGTTACCTCTTGCATTTTGCTCCCGACCTTGCGCAATTTTTGCGCTACACCTCTGTAGGTAAGCCCGTTAGTTTCTTTATATTCTCGCAGAGCTTCTTTCCAGTATTGAGATTTTTCGAATGCATTTACCGCATCTTGTCCCAGCTTACCATCATGAAGAAGCCTCTCATATATGAAGTCAACTATGTTCTTTGTGTAATCGTCTCGTTTTACAAATACCAACACATCTCCCGGGCGCAGCTGCTCCGGAGATTTCTCCGTTACGCTTTCGGAAGCGGCATCAAAAACTGCGGCAGCATAGTACTTCGAGAATAAAATTTGTTCTCCGGTAACAAATGAGCCGACAAACTTTACCTCTGCCACCGGGACATGCCCACCGTCGGTTGTGTATGTGTGGGCAATTTTACGGATATCAAAAGCACCAAAACTGTCAATGTACTCATCCAATGCGGAAAATTGCCGCAAATCAGATGCCAGGCTTTTTTCTTCCGGAGTATCACTGTCTTCCGGTTCGCTGCTACTTTCGGTAAATCCTATTCTTCGATTCAGATTTCGCACGAGCTTTTTCTGTTTTTTCCTTCGGTAGGAGAATACTTTTTCCTCGCAATCATAAAGGAGAACATCTATATTACGCACGCTTGAGCATTGCAACGGATCAAAGCGCCTGCTATTAATCTCGCCTACGCAAAGAATCGCATCATATTCTCCGTGAAAATCAAAGCGGTTAGCAGTCACGCAAATGACATGATCGTCTCGGAAATAATCAGGGTGGATAAAACGCAAAATATCCGAATAGTATGCTTTAGGAACAACAATTGCTATTTTGTCATTCCTGTGAGCTTTAATATACTTATCGACAAAATCTGCCTTAGGAGCTTCGATTAATCGCTCCTTATACTTTTGCTCCAGAGCATCAGCCACCATAATGCATAGATCCTGCAGTGAACCCGCTCGTTCGGCAATGTCCCACAATCTTGCAATTCGTTCCTGTGGTGGCAATACAGCCTGATGAATCCGACGTTCATCTATCGCTTTTTCCATTTCTTCCATAGAGAAAAGAGCGGTATTCATGAGATTTAGAAGCCCATATGCCGTTATCACAAAGTCATCTTTTTCGGAATCTTGCCAGTTTGATTGCCTAATTGTCAGAATGGCGCTTTTTATGCGGCGGTACTCGGTCCACTCCCATCCTCCCGAAACCACAATCGGAGTGACGGTGTTGTGGATTACATTCATAATCTGCCTGTGAAGTTCCACGGTAAGCGGATTTTCACTTCGAATCATTTGACTGTTTTGCGAAAGCAGTTCTTTTGTGCAGGCAAACACGGATGCTTCGTCATATACCTCCAGAATACGTTCACCGATATCGGTTTTCAGGGGGGAGATAACATGGACAAACCGAAGGAGCTTTCTCCTAAGTAAATCGGCGAGTTCCGAGTTGTTTTCCAAAAGAGAGATGCCGCCCGTAACCAGCAACCCAACAACCTTGTTCCCGTGGTTGTCTAACGCCAAGTCTCGTGCGGTTGAAATTTTTCCGGTTACTTTCAAAACAGGCTCGGCTTTTGTCGGATTAAGGCCATACTGATATTCGTCACCGCTCCCCGTGTAATATGCTGCTGGAATGATATCCAATAGGCTAACGGACTTTTCACCTCCATATACAATCCTAACCTGTTTGCAAATTTCGCCGAAGGAATTTCGTTCCGCAACGACGACAACGGAAACATCAATCTGAGTGGGAATCTCGGCCACATCCACATCAAAGATATAGGACAGAAAGTCCTCGCGATTTGTGCTGCGTTTTTTTACGCCGCGGCCGTCCGTCACCTGAGAATCCCCATAGTATGGTTTGATAAGATGTTTATTTCGCTCCAACGGAAGATAGCTGGTAGCCTTTCCATTCTTTCCTTTTCCGTCCTGCTCGATTATCATGCATAGGTTTCCACATTCAAATCTGGTTCCTTTCCAACGATATCGTTGTCCCTTGAAGAGAACCATATCATTAGGTTGAAGCGAAGATATAATGTCATCATTTGTTGACAGATTATAAGATAAGCAGCCCAACGCAACGGCTACAACAGAAATTACATCAAAGCAGCCAGACCCTGTGTGCAATGCAAAATTTATCGTGCGTTCCTTCGATGCCAGTGATTTCGCAAAGAATGCAAGATATTTCTCGATTATGGCTTCTTTTGAAATAAGTGCTCCACCGTAATAAATATCGCACTTATTCAAAATTGCATCAGCGAGTTTGTCTGCTGTCATGGACTTGCACCTCCGTTTATTATTCTCCCCGTAAGACCTCTAAGCACTTAAGTATGAAGTTTGCCATTTCTTCGATCACCGGAATGGTAACAGAGTTTCCGAACTGTTTATACCGTTGCACATTTGGAATTTCTTCCGGAAAAGAGAATCCGTCTTTTCCGTTTTCATCGACAAATCCGTAATTAATAAAGCCCTGTAGTTTGCCCCACTCCGATGGTGTCATTACACGGATTCCCTTGTCGTTGAGCGGAGTTTTCTTACCCTTGATTATTTGTCCGGCGATGCCAGCTTGGGGATCATAAATCAAATTGCGTTCTCGTCCGGAACCGCCCGTTGCCAGTAATGTGTTGGCGATTGGCCTTTCAATTCCTTCCGCATTAACTATTCGATATCCGAAGCCGTATCCTTTTCCTTCCTGCCTGGCTCTGTGCCTAATAAGTGTGTCCAGATAGCCTGACGCCATATAATACTTTGCCGGGACATTATGCTCCAGAACATCATTTAAGTCGTGGTATATTTCATTGGTGCGATTCAAAGGCAGCTCATGGGGCAGTCTGGCTAATTCTTCGGAGGAAAATCGTTCCGTATCAAAGCCGATAATATATGTACGAGGACGATTTTGCGGCACACCAAAATCGCGTGAATTTCTTATAAATGCTTTCGGCGTATATTGTAAGCCCCCGTCTTCCCGTAGTTCCACGCCTATAATGTGATAGCCGAGTCTTTTGACTAACGTGTCGATAATTGTCTGGAATGTCCGTCCTTCGTCATGCGTCACTAAACGGTCAACATTTTCAAGGAAAATTACAAATGGACGGGTTTTCTGAATGATTTCGGAAATATGAAAGAAAATCTTACCCTTTTCTTCATCGTCGAATCCTTCCTGTAAGCCGACACGGCTAAATGTCTGACACGGGAATCCAGCAAGCAAAACATCATAAGGCGTTTCAGATACCAAGTTCTTGAATTCATCGCTTGTAAGATCGTGATGAGGATCATCACCAAATAGGTGTTGATATGTCTTGCATGCATATTTATCTATTTCTGAGGACAGCACGTTTTGAAATCGACCGGTCAGTTCAAACCCTCTTCGGATGCCTCCGATTCCAGCACACAAATCAATTGTTCTGTATGGGAGTTGCGGCAGATTTCGAAGTTCGTCCAATATGGTGGATATGCAGAAGTCCATTTCTTTGAGTATTTCATGCCCCCAAAATCTGAGTACCGTCCACCCCTGCTCTTGTAGACGGGTTGTAACTTCCAGATCCCGATGCATATTTCGTTCTATTTTGGATATCCAAAAATCTCGATTACTTTTTATCTCATTCTGGGCGTTCGCCCAATCATACCCATGCCAAAAGTCTCCGTCACAAAAAACGGCAATTTTTCTTGCAATAAAAGCAATGTCTGGCTTTCCGAAGATCGTTTTATTGTTTCTTGTATAGGTAGTTACTCCGTTATGAATTAGTTCCTCGCAAAGTAATTTTTCGAGAGCGGTATCACTATTGCGCACGCGGCTCATATTATAGTGTATTTGCTCTTTACTCTTTTTTTGAGCCATTACTTTTCTCACTCCAAATACGAAATATCGACAAAATAAATGATTCGACGGTCATTTTATTCTTGGGTAAAAATCCCATATAAATACTCCAAATAGGCCAGAAAAATCTTGGACTTTAAACTATATATTCTTTTTATTGTCTGGCACGATCTCCACAATATTCTCAATTCGGCAATCCAGTGCTGCACAAATCTTCACGAGTATCTCCGTGGTGACATGCCCGTTGCGTCCCATCTTGGTGACAGATGCTGGGCTAATACCTGCCTTTTCACACAGGTCCTTTTTCTTCATGTCCTTATCGATGAGCAGCTTCCAGAGTTTTTTATAACTCACAGACATAAAATATCTCCTCCGTCCCGATATACAAAAAATGCTCTGCCGCTTGGCAGAGCATTCGGTCTATTGCAGCCATACTGCCAAGGCCTATTCCAACACTTGACAGCGTTGTTTATAATGATAGCACATTTGGGTAGGAATAGCAAGAAAATGATAAATCCGCACGAATTCCGACCCTATTGGATTTTTTTCGAGCTGCAAAAGAAACAGTTGAACCTCCGGGCAGTCAGAGCTACAATACCAACACCTCATCGTGAGGGCAAACTGATTGGAGGTCAAATGATGAATTATGAAGCAAGCCCGTTTCAGGACTACGAATCAATCACCATTGATGAACTGAAGGATCAAGCCAACAGCCTATTGAATCTGGTAACGGATGAGCAGCGACCACTGCGCGTATGCATGAATAATGGCAAGGAGTTTCTGCTGTTCCCTCAGGACCCGCTCGCACCAATCTGTGACTCTGACTTTCGCTTGATCCTGCTGTCAGCAATGCGATATGCGATGGGCAGAAACACATATATGCCCGCGGTAGTTTCCGATTACATTAAGCGCCACATTCGGTTTCTGGACGATAAGTTTCTTGCGTTGGCTGCCGATGATATTCGGCGGCACCTCGAAAACTACGCAGAGCATGAGCCGAACCCGAATCTTTGGCAAGGCCTTTTTGATGCACTCGAAGCAGAGCAGAGAGCGCGTGCCACTCGTCAGGCAAGGAAGATTCGGTCTTGTCCGCCCTGCGGAAAGTCCTCGCTTTGAGTGCCAATCGAAAAATATTCATGATAAAATTACGACGAAAGTCAACAGTGTTTTCCTCGCAGGGTGCAGATGCTTTCCCTTATTTCGGTGCGCTTTCCCTTAAAATGCTACCCAAATTAAGGAAATACAATGGCTGTTGAGGGTACTCTTTGTACATAGCGCTACTGTGCACGGTCTTTCAGGACGCCCAAAAAGACCGCCCCTGTTCATACGGACAGGGGCGGTCTTCTAAAATATTGCTTTTATTGTTTATTGGAGGATATCTAATTCAGCCTGAAATAGCAGGTATTCTTCCCGCGACCTTCTTTTTTCAGTTCACCGGCTACGACCAGCTTCCGCAGAGCACCCTCAATGGGACTGTCGCTGAGCGTCGGGCAAAGCTCGCGGATATCCTGCTTATTGAACCGCCCGACTCTAAATGTGAGCAAGGCCTGATCTCTCAGAAGGAACTGGAGACCTGGCTGAAGGAATCCAAATGAAAAACCGTGTGCTGACCGCAAGGTCAGCACACGGTTTTCTTTGTCTATAGCGAGGCAGATTTTAAACCGCCCCATGTAGGGTCTGAATGCTATTTTTCTTTATTTCCCGCATCTTCCAGCAGATTTGTAACCACTTCGCTGAACTGCGCGGCGTTCTTGGAAGTGATGACAGGAACGCCGGTCTGCGTCTCAATGGCCTTTCGCGCATCGCCAGCCACCTTGCCTCCGGCACGGGCCACATCTATTGGATTTTGCATATGCTTTCGCATTTGAAGGCCGCAGACGGCGTTGCGGGTTTCTTGCTGGCGAACGGTGCGTTGGGCGACAGTGACACTTTAGAGATTCGCAAAAAACTGATTCAGAATGATAAGGTGGAAGCCATTGCCATTCTTCCTCGGGAACTGTTTATCACCACCGATATCAGTGTCACGCTCTGGATACTGAACCAGAACAAGAAGGGAGGGAAGTATCACGAACGGATGCTTCGCAACCGGGAGCATGAAATACTGTTTGCAAAAGCAGCGTACGTTCAAAGAAAAGATACAACTAATTTCCTTTTTCTCGTTTCATTCAACTCGTTTTCATGCTATACTATTGTCGAAATATAATTGCTCTGTGCGCGTTGAAGACGAATATCACACAGAACATGGGCAGGCCGCATTGCGCCGCGACTTTAATTTTGATTCTCCGGTGACACAGTAAGAAGTGACAAGGCTCTATAAGTAAACACCGAATCGCACAGCGCAGGCATTTTGGCCTGATGCTGTGCGATTTCTTTTTCACCTCACGAAATGCTGGCCTGCACAGCCGTTTGCTATGCAGCGCGTCT
>ERZ506978.132-NODE-132-length-45050-cov-4.744172_pt1 | contig 45050 bp, 41 predicted proteins | sample MGYA00512888_ERZ506978 | MGnify/ENA metagenome assembly ERZ506978
CCTACACGACGCTCTTCCGATCTCCGGCTGAGTTGCCGACGGCCGTGCTGACCTGCACACGGGCGGCCTGCCCCTGCTGAGGTACGGTAAAGCTGCTCTGGGTCGTCTCGGCAGCAGGGCGGGTCATGGGCTGCGCTGCGGGTGTGCTGTTGGCAACGGGAGCCGCTGCAGGCTCTGCCGCCATAGCGTCCAGCATCTCGGACACCGAGCGGCCGGATTCCCAGGCGGCGCTGACTGCGCTGCCTGTATCACTGAAGCTGCCGCCCAGCGTCGGAATCGGTGCGGCAATGGGGGCTGCCGGGGCTGCGGCAGCGGGCGCACCCAGCGGGGGCATATCCTTTGCAGCCATACCGGCGGCAAGATCTGCCGGAGAGAGCACTACGGTATCGCCCTGTACCCGCCCGGTCATGTCGAGCTGCGGCAGCTGCACGGGGGTCTGCTCCGGCTCCTCCTCCACAGGGATAAGCGGTGTGTCAAAGCGCGGCTCCTGCGGCACCGGGGTCAGCGGGGTCTCAAACTCTGCAGGCACAGGCAGTTCAAGGGTTGTCTCGGCGCTGACCTCCTGCGGGGTGTAGTAGGGGGCATGGCCGCTGACGGCACGGTTGATCAGGGCGTCCAGCTCATCAATGGGCTGCTGGGCAGCCGGTGCAGCAGCGGGCGCTGCCGGTTCCTCGGCAGGCTCTAGCTGCAGTTCAAAGTCCTCCTGCGGGGCAGGCGCGGGCTGCGGCGGCTGGGCGTAATGGAGCGGGCCGCTGGCCTTGCCGGACAGCGGGTCCATGCCGAAGGTGCCGCCCGGCCCGATGCTGACCGGCTCAAGCGGGTCGTTGGCCTCCGCCTTGCGGCGGGCGCTTTCGGTGCTGGACGGGCCGAGGTCTACATCAAAGCCCGGGCGTGCTGCGGCAGACTGCGCAGTAAAGGGGGCTTCGGGCGTGACCGGTGTGACGGGGGCTGTGTACGGCTGCCGGGACGGTGCAGCCTGCTGCTTCGGGAAGCGGCTGGTGTCAGCAATGACATCATAGACAGGATGGTGCGGCCGGGTAGCGGAATCGGGCAGCGCACCGGTCAGGTTCTCAACGCTCTCCTCCTCCGGTGCAGCGTTGAAAAGCCGGGTGTCGTAGGCTGTTTCAGCGGCGGCGCGCTCCTGCTGGCGGGTTTGAAAGGCTTTATACCGCGCGTCCAGAAAGAGAACAATATCGGCCGGGGTGATGGCAAAAAAGAACATCATACCCAGCAGAAGGACGAGCAGCATAATAATATTGGAAGCCGGACGGCCGAACAGCGCCAGCAGGGTGGCGCCGATGGGTGCACCCAGAACGCCGCCCTCCCAGAAATAGGTACCGCCGCGGGTGAAGAGCATCTTGATGATCTCCCCTACCTTGAGGCTTTCCACATTCAGCTTGGAGAAGATGACCGGCACACTGGCGCAGAGAACCCCCATCAGGGAGACCTTCCCCGCAAAGAGCGCTACGCGGTAGCCGGAAGCCAGCAGATAGGCAAGGTACAGCAGAAACGGCCCGACCAGATAGGTTGTGATGCCGAAGATGCCAAAATACCAGCTGCGCAGCGTGCTCCAGAAATTCTGGCCGGGCACCAGCACAAGCGCTACGCACAGCAGGCCAAGGCCTACCAGCAGAACACTGCGGGTAAGGTTCGGGGTCTGCGCACGGCGCTGGGCGCGGCGGGACGGCTGCCGGTCATGCCCGGCACTGCTGCGTGCGGACGCAGTGCGCCCCGCATTGCTGCGGGAGGTACCTTTGGCAGAGCCGGAGCGCTTTTTGGTGCCGGAGCTCTTTGTGGATTTTTTGCCGGAACGAGATTGTGCCATGGTATTGCTTTTCCCTCTCTTGCTTTCTCAAAAAACGATATGCATACAGTTTATAATAATACAGCCTGCATATACAGGCGGATAAGGACATACGACTTTTATTTTATCACGATTGAAAAACCTTGTAAAGTGAAATGCTGTCTTAAGAATGTAAGAATGTAAAATGCAGATACAAAAAAAGAAATCCCCGCCCTGAGGGATGGGCGGGGATTTACAAGAAAGGAGGAGAAGAACACATGAAAAATGTGGTTAAAGCTATTTGACTTGGGGTTCATTTAGCTTGCAACTAAATTGTAACTGTTTTGTCACCGAATGTCAAGAGCGTTTTGTCATTTTTTTGTAATTTCTCAATTTATTCACAAATGGGCAGGCAAAGCTCGGCACAGCCGCCGGGTGTGTTGGATACCCGCAGGGTACCGCCATGGGCTGCAGCGGTCCTGCGTGCAGAATACAGTCCCAAGCCCTGATGGGCACTGTCGCTGCGCGCGGCATCTGTGTAGAACATCTCCCCTGCCCGGGCTAGTGCTGCGGCGGTAAAGCCGGGGCCGGTATCGGTCACGCGCAAAATAAAGCGGTTGTTTTCCCTTGCAACGGTCAGGGTGACGGTTCCGCCGCGCGGTGTGTGGGCGGCGGCGTTGTCCAAAAGGTTTTCCGCAGCACGCAGCAGGTCGTTTTCTGCAGCACGAATCGTCCCCTGCCATTCCTCCTGTAATATAAAATGGATTCCGGCAGGCGCGCAGAGGGCGCGGGCTGTCTGCGCCAGCCGTTCCGTGAGGGCGTGGCTGGCCAGCGATGTTTGTACGGCAGGTGCTGCGCCGGCTGTGCGCAGAGCGGCCAAATAGTGGCGTGCGCGCTCTGTGCCGCGCAGGATGGCTTCGACCTGTGTCTGCTGGTCGGCGGACAGAGCATCCTCGGCCAGCAGGTCGGCGTTGCCTTGTATGACGGTCAGCGGTGTTTTTAAGTCATGGGCTAATGCGGCGATCTGCTCGGTGCGCTGCTGCTCCATCCGCCACTGGCTTTGCAGGCTGTCTGTCAGTTCGCGGCCCATCGTCTGTAAGGCCTGTAAGGTGGCGGCAAATTCCCGGATGCGCACGCCATCCGTGTCAATTTGCTCCAGCTGCCGGGCGGCAATAGCATCTACGGCCGCGTTCAGCCGGGCAGTCTCGGCGGCAAAAGTGCGCACGGTGCAGTGGGTCTGCCAGCCCAGCCAAACGAGGAAGAGCACCGCCAGCAGCAAAATATAGCAGGTCTGGAAATCCGGCAGCGTGTCCCGCAGGGCCGGGTCAGCGTAGGGCAAGGCATAGTCGTACTGTAAAAGGCAAAAGCTTCCGTCCGCCATTTTAACATCGTACTGGTACTGCATCAGCACCAGATTGCCGCTGCCGCCGTGAAAGGCGTTGAGGGCAATTTTCAGATGCCGGTCATCCATATTGGTCTGCAGCACCGTGTCATTCTGTACTACAGCCCAGCGGCATAAGTCGCTGATCTGCAGGGAATCGAATGTGTCTGCCGTCATCGAGGCCACAGTTTCCCGGGCATCGGCGCAGGCCTGAGCGGACGCCACGGCAGGCAGCAGAAAACCGATGTTTATCAGCTGCATAAAAATGCCCCACCAGAGTACCAGAATCAGCGCGCACCCGCCGCCGCACAAAAGGAGATACCGCAGCAGAACACTGCGCAGGGATGTCAGTTTTCGTTTTGCCATTGGTAGCCTACTCCCCATATCGTTTGCAGCACCTCCCCTGCCCCGGCCGCGCGCAGTTTGGCGCGGATGTTCTTGATGTGCTGGGTGATGGCCGTGTCATCCGCTGTACCGTCATAACCGAACACCGCTTCGTAAATCTGTTCTTTGGAAAAGGTCTGCCCTGCATGGAGGGCCAGCAGCTCACAGATAGCGTACTCGGATTTTGTCAGGTGCAAAGGCGTGCCGCCAACGCTGGCTTCCTTGGCGGAAAGATCCAGCGCCACCCCGCCGCGGGTGATCTTATGGGACGGTGTACGGTTCTGCCGCCGCAGGTGTGCTGCGACCCGCGCACGCAGCTCCGCTATGCGGAACGGCTTGGTCAGGTAATCGTCCGCGCCAAGGCCAAGGCCTGTCAGCACCGACGGCTCATCGGTACGCGCGGTCAAAAATAAGATCGGCGCGTCTGTCTCGGCGCGGATACGCCTGCAGACGGCGAAGCCATCCTCGCCGGGCATCATCACATCCAGCAGGATGCAGTCTGCCCAGCGGCAGAGCGTATCGGTCAGCTGCGTGCCGGAGGTGCGCGTTTCTACGGTGTGGCCGTCACGCTCAAGCGCTGTTTTTAGCAGCGTACAAAGGTCACGGTCATCATCGACCGCCAGAATGTTTGCCATAATAGCCCCTTTTATTGCAGTAAGCTGTAAACAAGACAGGATGCACCGTAAAGCAGGTAGACATGTGCCGGGTAGAACCAGTAGAACAGCTGCTTGTGGCCGCTGCCGCGCTGGCCGTTGTACAGCGCCATGCCGATAACGGCAAAAACGCCGAGCCACTCATAGTAGACTGTGAACATCTGGGAAAAGGCAAAATCCGGCAGACCGCGAACCTGCAGAAAGACCAGCACAAAATCACACAGGAAGGTCATGGCTGCCCAGACGGACAGCCGCAGACGCTTATGATTGTACAGTGCATACAGCACAATGCCCCCGGCCAGAAAAGACCAGCCGCCATCGGTGATGGATGTCCACAAAGGCAGCGGCGCGGTGATGACCCACGCCAACACGGCAGAGCCGATCGGTGCGTCCTGAATTTTGGGAAAAAGCATCAGCAGCGCTACGATGCAAAACGGCCAGACAATCGGCATGGCAGCAGCCAGTGCGCCCCGCACAAACCGGCGCTGGCGCAGCCAGTCAATGCCCTGCCAGATGATGCAGAGCAGCATCAGATCCTGAAAAATGGCATTCAGCGGGTAGAAGCCGTCCCCGCGGCGGAAGGCCCCTGCATAGAGCATGAAAAATTCCACCGTGCCCATCGCAGTACCGATGGCCCAGATACGCAGGAAGTAGCGCCTGCGGTCATGGGTATGGGCGAAGCCCTCCACAGTGCAGAACAGAAACAGAGGCGCGGACAGCCGTGCCAGCATACTGAACCATTCCGGTACAACGCCCGTAAATTCAAAAAAGTAGTGAATGTGATCCATCACCATGAGCACCAGCGCAATGGTTTTGAGTGCCGTGCCGGTCAGGCCGAATTTTTGCTTTGTCATAATAATAACCCCTTTACATTGTTGATGTAAACAGTGTAACAGGGGTTTATGTAGAAATTATAAGTGTTTGAAAATCAGCTGTGCCTCAAAGGCAGATTTGCCTTCCCGTTCGCCTTCAAAATAGAAGGTGTCCTCTGCCGTTCTGGCGCGGCGCAGGGTGAAGCACTCCCCGCGGGGGACCTCACGGTGGTAGCTGATCGTAAAATCGCGGATTTGCGCGGTATCCCACACCTCCCATGGCACGGCATCGCAGACGATGTCGGCATATCGGGTGTTGTTCAGATGCCCGTTCATATCGCAGCGGGAGTAGACAGCCTGCTGCTCCCCCAGCACCTCGCAGTCCTCAGGGGCGATGCGGGGCAGCTTGATCGGCAGCTCAAACGGGACATCGGCGGCCCACTGGTCATTGAACTGTTCCGGGTGCTTGCGCAGGATGATGCGCTTTTCTGTATCAATGAGCACCCAGCGGCTGTCCATGACGGCGGCCTCCGCGCCGGAGGCATCATAAAAATGGGTGATGCGCTTGTTGACAGCCCGCTTGCAGTTTTCCGGCTGGGTGAGCAGGGTCAGCTCCTCATCAACGCGGGGCAGGTGCTCAATGTGCAGGGCCAGCTTGGCCAGCACATAGGCGGTGTGGGTCTTGCGGTACAGGGCATCGTTCAGCCCTACGGCCTCGGCGTGGGCGGTAGCGACCTGCTGGGCATAGCGCAGCAGTGCTCCCAGCTTGACATTGCCGAGGTGGTCGCCGTCCGTGCGGTAGACGGTGAATTTCTCTGTATAGGTGGTTTGCTTTTCGGGCATAGATGCGCCCTCCTTACCAATCAAATCAAAAATTACAAATGCTCAAATGGAGTATAGCACAGTCAGAGCAAAAATGCAAAGCGGCGTGCCAGCGCAGTGAAAATAAAAATGCAGTGCATCATGAAGCGATGCACTGCAGAGGGTCAGTAATTGTCGCGCGATTTCTTGCGGAGCTTGCGCCAGATGTTGAATGCGGAAATGAGGAGCGCGAGCATCAGCAGCACAACGACCATCCAGCCGCTGCCGCCCTCCTCAAAGCTCTTCATCTCACTCCACTGGGCATCCATGGCGGCGTTGATGTCATCGGGCAGCGTCTCAAAGACCTCTGCCTTATCGAGTACCTCCGCATCCGGGTACGCGATCTCGCTGTACTTCAGATCGTCGTCCAGCATTTCCCACACGGCGGTGATGGGGGTGGAATAGCCGATGAAATCTGCGTTGGCAAGGCCGACGTCCGGCTCGCACAGGTAGTTGATGAACATTTCGGCGGCCTCCTGATGCTTGGCGTTGGCCGGAATGCACATATTGTCGATGAAGAAGTTGACGCCCTCCTCCGGGTGGACGAAGGCCAGATCGGGGTTCTCGTCGATCATCGTGATGGCGTCGCCCGCGTAATAGGGCGCCATGGCGGCCTCGCCGCCCTCCATCTTGTCGAAGACCTCGTCCATGACGTAGGCCTGCACGATGTTCTTCTGCTTTTTCAGCGCATCGGTGATGGCGGTGATCTCGTCAACGGACTGCGGATTCATCGACAGACCAATCGTCTTGGCTGCAATCGCGTAAGCGTCGCGGGAATTGTTGAACATCAGCACATTGTTTGTGTACGCAACATCCCACATGTCCGCCCATTTCGTGGGCGGCTCCTCGACCATCGTCGTGTTGTAGATGATGCCCGTTGTGCCCCACATGTAGGGCACGCTGTACTTGTTGCCGGGGTCAAAGCTGCGGTCAAGGTAGGTCTCGCCGATGCCGGCAAAGTTCGGGATGTTGTCCATGTTCAGCTCGGACAGCATGCCCTCGTTTGCCATCTTACCGACCATGTAGTCCGACGGGAAGATGACGTCATACGACACACCGCCGGATTTCAGCTTGGCATACAGGCTCTCGTTGGAGTCGTAGGTCGTGTAGTTGACCTTGATGCCGGTCAAATCCTCAAAGGCGGACAGCACATTTACGCTGTTGTCAGAGCCGTCGGAGATGTACAGGCCGTTGTTGTAGACGTTCAGGGTGATGTGGTCACCCGCAAAGCGCGTCCAGTCGTAATCGCCGGAGACGGAAATATCCTCGTTGACTTCGATGTCATCGGCGGCCAGCACGGGGACGGCACTCATCATTGTGACGGTCAGCGCGGCGAGCGCTGCGGCAGAAAGCTTTTTCAGTTTCATCTTCAGCGCCTCCCTTCGTCCGCCATGGCCTTGCGGATAGCGTTCTGGTTTCGGCGGTAGGCACGGGAATCCGCAGCGTTGGAAATCAGGATGATTGCCAGAATGACGCAGAAGATGACCGCCGACAGGGCGTTGATCTCCGGGCTGACTTTCTTGCGGGTCATCGAGTAGATGGCGATGGGCAGCGTCTGCATCGTGCCGGAGTTAAAGTAGGAGATCATGAAGTCGTCGATGGAGTAGGTCAGACAGATGAGGAATGCCGACAGGATGGCCGGGGAAAGCTGCGGCATGATGACCTTCATGAACGCCTGCTTCGGCGTGCAGCCGAGGTCAAGCGCCGCATTGTACAGGCTGGGGTCGAGCTGGCGCAGCTTGGGGCCTACGTTAAAGATAACATAGGGAATGTTGAAGGTGATGTGCGCGATCAGCAGTGTTGTCCAGCCGAAGATGCCACTCTCGCCTCCGATGCCGAAGTTCTGTGCCATGACAAAGAGAAGCATCAGTGAGACACCGGTGATGATCTCCGGATTGACGACAGGCACATAGCTGATGTTATTGATGATGAGCTGGCTTTTGCGGGACATCGAGTTGATGCCAAGGGTCGCCAGCGTGCCCAGCACCGTGGCGATAATGCTGGACACCAGCGCCAGCACAAGGCTCAGACCCAGCGCGGACAGGATCATCTGATTGTGGAACAGGCTCTTGTACCAGCCGAGGGTGAAGCCCGTAAAGTTCGAGCGGGATTTGCTCTCATTGAAGCTGAACGCAATCATGACCGCGATGGGCAGATACATGAAGCAGAACACCATAATAACATAGGTGCGCATGAGGAGTGCAGAGTGTCTTTTGTTCATCTCACATCACTCCTTCCATCTCGGACTCGTCAAAGCTCGAAGTGAAGCTCATGCAGAGCAGGACAATGACCATCAGTACCAGACTCATGGCAGAGCCGAGGTTCAGATTGTAGGAGTTGCCAAGGAACTGCAGCTCGATCAAATCGCCGATCAGCAGGTTGGAGCCGCCGCCCAGCATACGGCTGATAATAAAAGTAGAGACCGCGGGCACAAACACCTGCGTGATGCCGGTGGCAATGCCGGGGCCGGTCAGCGGGACGAGCACCCGAAACAAAATCTGCCAGACGTTGCAGCCCAGATCCTGCGCGGCCTCAATGATGGAATCATCGATTTTTGTCATGGCCGTGTAGATGGGCAAAATCATAAACGGCAGGTAGTTGTACACCATGCCCAGCACAACCGCACCTGAGGTGTTGATCATGTTGAAGGGGCCGAGGCCGAACAAACCGAAGAACTTGTTGATAAGGCCGTTTTTCTCCAGCAGTGTCATCCAGGCGTAGGTGCGCAGCAGGAAGTTCATCCACATGGGCAGCATAATGAGCATCAGCATAATGTGCTGCTTGTTGGCGCGCAGGCGGGAGAGAAAATACCCCACCGGGAACGCCATGACCAGGCAGATCACGGTAGAAATCGCGGCCAAAATCAGGCTGCGGGCAAACACACTGGAATACCGGCCAATCTGGGTCAGGTTGTCAAGGGTGAACTGCCCGTCGGCGTTCGTCATGGCGTACCAGACGACGATGACCAGCGGCACGACAGTGAAAACGGCCATCCAGAGCAGATACGGCCCTGCCAGCCAGCGGGAGGACTTGGATTTGAGCATTGCTTACACCTCCGAACGCTTCATGATATGAATTTCGTCCGGGCCGATGTTCATGCCGATAAGCTCGCCGGGCTGGCTGGCCTGCGTGGAGTGGATGATCCACTCATAGCCTTCGACATCAACATGCATTTCAAAGTGAACGCCCTTGAAGATGACTTCACGCACAAGGCCGGTCAGCATACCGACAGAGGGCGGCACGATCTGCACATCCTCGGGGCGGATGACGACCTGCACAGGCTCGTTCGGCTTGAAGCCGCGGTCCACACAGGTGAAATCATACCCGCCGAAGTTGACAAGAAAGTCCTTGAGCATGACGCCGTCCACGATGTTGGAATCGCCGATAAAGCGCGCGACAAAAGCGTTTTTAGGCTCGTTGTAAATGTCCTGCGGGGAACCGATCTGCTGAATTTTGCCGCCGGACATGACCACAACGGTGTCCGACATGGTAAGGGCCTCCTCCTGATCGTGGGTGACATAGACAAAGGTGATGTTCATCTCACGCTGCAGGCGCTTCAATTCCAGCTGCATCTCCTTGCGCAGCTTTAGGTCAAGTGCGCCCAAAGGCTCGTCCAGCAAAAGGACGCGCGGCTGGTTGACCAGACTGCGGGCAATGGCAACACGCTGCTGCTGACCGCCGGACAGCTGATGGATGCTGCGGCGCTCAAACCCTTTCAGGCCGACGATTTCGAGCATTTCCAGCACCTTGGGGCGGATTTCCTCCTCGGTCATCTTTTTCAGGCGCAGGCCGAAAGCGACATTTTCAAACACATTCAGGTGCGGGAAGAGCGCGTACTTCTGGAACACCGTGTTTACCGGCCGCTTGTAGGGCGGCATGTTGGCGATGTCCTTGCCATCAAAAAAGACATTGCCCGATTTCGGGGTGACAAAACCGGCAATCACACGCAGGGTCGTCGTCTTGCCGCAGCCGGAGGGGCCGAGGAAGGTGACAAATTCCTTGTCGTGGATGTCCAGCGAGAGTCCGTCCAGGACCTTTTGCCCATCGAAATCGACAACAATGTCTTTCAGAGATACGATCAGATTTTCATTCATTTTTATTGCATCCCCCTTTGCGGAATTTCCCGGCACAGGACCTTCTTATCGCGCCGTTTCTTCCTTAGGCCGGCACAAAGTCCTTGACGAGTCAGCGTCAATTATGCCGCCCCGCAAAGGTTTGTTACACGGCCCCACGCGCAGGGGGCCGCTGCAGCAGCACATACAACGCCAATGTGTCAGGGTATATCAGATTTACCCTATAGATGCACACACAACATACATTATACGGCATAGGGTATGTTTGTCAATAAGAACTTTTTAATAAATTGGTAAAGAAGCGTTCATGATTTTGAAAAAGAAACGGCTTTTTTGAAAATATGCGATGCAGCAAGGTTTATAAAAATCGAGGCAGCCGCCGCCGTAAAAAGCACGGCACTGGGCAAAGCGGCAAAGAGGCCATACAAAAGCCCGAACGCCGCCTGCCCGGCTGGCTGGGTCAGGCAGGCACAGACAGTGATAAGGCTCATAAAGCGGCCTGTCTGCCCGGTGGGTGCATGGGCCTGAATTGCAGTAAACAGCAGGATCTGAAACAGTGCGGCGGCAGCCATCATGCAAAAAGCCAGTGATGTGACGGCGATGTACCCGGCTGCGGCAGGCACACACGGCAGAACGGCCAGCCCGAGCAGTGCGCACACTGCCGTAATGCACCAGAGAGCCGCTGTGCCGCGGCGCAGGGACAACCGCTTTGCAAACGCCCCGGCCAGCACGCCGCCCAGCAGACCACCGGCACTCATGGCAGACTGGGTGACGGCCAGAGCGGTGTCGGAGAAGGCATAATAGCGGACAATCAGCAGTGGCACACCGGCAGTAACCGCGGGTACGACAGCCAAATTGAGCAGGGCCAGCACCGCGGCCAGCCGAAGCAGCGGCCTTGCCCGGAGGAAAAGCGCTTTGGGCGGCAGACGCAGGCATGAACGTGCGGTGGGCGCATGCGGAATTGGCAGTGTACGCTCCCAGAGGGCGGATACGGCAAAGCAGACAGCACAGAGCAGCAGCAAGCAGCGCAGCTCAAGAGTGTGCAGTAAGACACTGCCCAGCAGAGGACCAAGCAGCTCGTCGATGGTATCCACCAGCTGGATGACTGCATTGCCCCGGGCCAGCGCAGCCCCGTCCAGCAGCAGAGGCAGACTGGCCTGCACGGCGGGCTGGTACAGCCCTTCCACGGCATACAGCAGGCAGAGTGCGGCCAGCACAAGCGGCGTTACGGGCGCGGCGGGAAGTATGACTGCGGCTGCGGCCATGCCGATGGCGGATACGGTATCCAGCACAGCCATGATTTTTTGTTTACGGCAGCGGTCTGCCAGCACGCCCCCTGCCAGCGTGCCCAGCAGCATCGGCACAAGGGCCAGCGCTGTGACACTGCCGTACAGTGCGGCGGAATCAATCCGGCGCAGAAGATACAATGGCAGCGCAAACCGCAGTGCGGCATTGCCGAACAGCGTGATGATCTGGCAGACGGTTATTCTATAAAATGTAGGATTCATGGAGATGTGCCCCCCCTGTTATGATAGTTTTTGTGTATACATACCGACTGACGGTTTGTATTCGTGCTGAATAATACGGCGGCTGGAACCGCCGTTGAAATGATTGGGTGTGTTAGTATAAGGATGAGGGACTTTGCTGGGGGAATCATTGCGCACCCGGGGGCATTTGCGGCAACAGCAAGGTCCCCGGGCGGATATGGAATCCGCCCCTACGGTGCAGGGGTCGATGCTCGTCATCGACCCGGAGATGTCCGACGCCGCACGGCTTCTGCGGGCGAGCAATCAAGCCCGGAAAGCATCACTCTGATTCACAGAGCGCCGCCAGCTCCTCTGCCTGCTCGTCGGTGAGAAGATCCAAGCCGAGGGCCTGCGTCATCTGTTGGAATACCGCGCACCGCGCGCGCTGCCGGGCGGGCGTTGTGGGGCGCGTCTGCGGGTTCAGCCAAAGGTCGGCCAGCAGGAAAATTGCCTCGCCCAGCGCCTCCGGCGACTCGGTCTGAATACTGCCGTCAGCTACCCCCTGCCGAATCATGGGCGTGATGTAAAGCGGCACGGTCATCTCCAGCAGGTCGTGGTATTCCATCGTAAAAAACTGCGGGTCATCGCAGAGGTGCGGCAGCATATGCTGAAGCTGCTGCTGTCTGCCCGGCAGCAGTGACACCGCAAACACGGTTTGCAGCTTTTGCAGGCCGGTCAAGGCGGCATCGTCCCGGATGCGCGCCAGCTCGGCGGCAACGCGCGCACCGAGGCGGTCGCCCACCTTGGCGGCAATCTCCTCTTTTGATTTGAAATGGTGGTACACGGCACCCTTGGACAGTCCGGTAGTGTCGATAATGTCCTGCAAGGTAGTTTTGGCGTAGCCCTTCTGGGCAAAGAGACGCTCGGCGGCAGAAAGAATTTTTTCTACAGTCTGTTCTGGATATTTGTTGCGCGGCATGGTGTACCCTCCTTTTACAAACCGACAGTCTGTAAAAATTACTATACGCGCCCCTGCGGGAAAAGTCAATACATTTGCCGCAGATTGTACGGTGCGCGGTGGTGGGTGGCGTGTTATAATTATCCGCATAGAGAGGTGAAATGAATGTGGCAAAAATCGGCGTTATCGATGTGGGCGGCGGGCTGCGCGGCATTTACGCGGCGGGCGTGTTCGACTGGTGCTTGGAAAACGGCGTGAAATTTGATTACGGCATCGGCATTTCGGCGGGCAGCGCGAACCTTGCTTCCTATCTGAGCGGCCAGCGCGGGCGGAACTACCTGTTTTATGAGGAATACTCGATGCGCAGGCAGTACATGGGCGCGGGCAATATGTTGCGCAGCGGGTCGTTTTTGAACCTGCAATACATCTACGGCACGTTGAGCAACGCGGGCTGCGAGAATCCGCTGGATTTTGAAAAAATGTCTGCCAATCCGATGGAGTGGTATATGATCGCCACCGATGCGACAACTGGCAAGCCAAAATACTTTACACGCGGCGATATGCATCAGGATGACTACCGCGTGCTGATGGCTTCCTGCTGCATCCCGGTGGCCTGCAAGCCAATCGTCATTGACGGCATCCCCTATTACGACGGCGCGCTGGGTGATACGATCCCCTTGAAAAAGGCATTTGCGGACGGCTGTGACAAGGTCGTGCTGATTCTGACAAAGCCAGAAGGCACTGTGCGCGCTGACAGCACCGACCGTAAGTTGGCACGAGTCATCCGCCGCCGCTATCCTAAGGCGGCCGAGCAGTTGGCCTTGCGGGCGCAGCATTATAACGAGGGTATCGCGCTGGCGGAACAGATGGCAGCCGAGGGCAAGGTGCTTATCATCGCACCAGACGATACCTGCGGCGTCAAGACGCTGACCCGCGACCAAGAGGCGCTGAAAAAGCTCTACTCCAAGGGCATCCGCGACGCACAAGCCATCCAGGCATTTATAAAATAAGCGAAGCCCGCCGCTTTTCCGGGATACGGATAAAGCGGCGGGCTTTATGTTTTTCTAGTAAAATTACGCCAGATTCAGCCGCTTTGTCATGAGCCACTGGGTCAGTGCCCACAGCAGGGCATCGACAAGGGCAATCAGCGCAAAGACGGCGAGCAGGGTGAGCACGATAACGCCCAAGGTATTGTCGGGACCAAAAAACGACGCGGCGCTGAAGCTGGTATTGTTAAGGTACTTATACCCGTGGAACGCGACAAAGACTGCCGTCACAAGGGCCGCCATCTGCCCGATAAAGCCGATGACAAAGTAGGTGGCGATGCTGATGAGCAGCCGCTGCTGGGTAAACTGCGCGGCAAAGGCACAGGCCAGATATGCGTGCAGCAGTGCGCCCGCGATAAGGGCCAGTATAATCAAAAGCATTGCAGACCAGATGGCGATATCCTCGGCAGTGACGCGGCTGAAATCAGATGCAAACCCGCCGCCACTGACCGTATCGGTAGTCAGCATGCCGCAAAGTGTAAAAAATACCATGCCGAACAGCGTCCATACCGTGCCGCAGATGACCTTAGCAGCAATGTGCTGCCAAATGGGCACGGGCAGAGCCAGCATCAAGTACCCGCGCTCGCCCAACAGGCGGTAAAACTGCTGAATTTCAATAAAAAAGCAGATGGCGAGCACAACAAGAAGGATTACGGCAGATGCCAGTGCCAGCAAGGCCATGGCGACCCCGGCCAGCGGCAGCCTGTCGGAGGTGTTCTGGACAAAATGGCTCAGAATATTAGTAAAAATGTTCAGCACAAGCACGCCCGCCGCAATGGGCAGAACAACACGGCTTGTGGATTTGAACTCATAACGTAAAAGCTTCGTCAGCATTTGTAAACCTCCCGGAAGTAAGCGTCCACGCTCTCCCCTGTTTCCTCGCGCAGCTCGTCGACGGCGGCCTGGCGCAGGACCTTGCCGTCCTGTAAAAGAATGACCTCGTCCAGCACCTTCTCAATGTCGCCGATGAGGTGCGTGGACAGCATAAGCGCGGCATCCTCACTGTAGTTGTGCAGGATGGTGCTTAAAATGTAGTCGCGGGCGGCGGGGTCCACGCCGCCCAGGGGCTCATCCAGCAGGTAGAGCCTGGCGGCACGGCTCATCGTCAGGCAGAGCTGCATCTTTTCCTGTGTGCCCTTGCTCATGGAACCGATTTTGTCCCGCCCGCCGATATGCAGGTCGGCCAGCATGGCGTTTGCCTTGACTTTGTCAAAATCAGTGAAGAAATCCGCGTACAGGCTTACGGCATCGTCGGCGGTGAACTCCGTCGGCAGGGCCATACGGTCCGGCAGATAGCTGGTGACGGCCTTGGTGAAAACGCCGACAGGAACTTTATCAATAATGACGCTGCCCGTTGTGGGCTGCAAAAGCCCGGCAGAGATTTTCATAAGCGTTGTTTTGCCGCTGCCGTTGGGGCCAAGCAGGCCAACGAGCTTGCCCGGCGTGACGGCAAAGTCCACGCCGTTCAGCGCAGCGGTGCGGCCATAGCGCTTGGTCAGACCGTGTACCTCATAAATTGTATCCATGGTTTACTCCTTTTTTGGTGCCTGCTGTGCGGTCTCGCGCAGCAGGGTCTCGATTTCGGCTTCGGTCAGGCCGAGGGCCTGCATCTGGTGCAGAAACTCCGCCGCCAGCGTGCCGGCGCGCCGACGGCGCAAGGCCTGCAGGGCAGTGTCATCCGCTGTGACGGTGCGCCCGGCGGTGCGCTGCGCCTGCAAAAGGCCGCGACTTTCCAGCTCCTGCAAAGCGCGCTGCATGGTGTTAGGGTTGACCCCGGCGTCAGCGGCCAGCTCCCGCACGGGCGGAATGCGGCTGCCGGGCGGGAACTCCCCCGCGACGAGGGCAAGCTCCAACTGCTCGACCAGCTGCACATAGACCGGGCGGCCCGCAGTAATGTTCCAGTTCATGGTGTTTTATGCTCCTTTTGTATTATTGTGTTAAGAGCTTAATACAATAATACACGTGGGATGCAGTCTTGTCAATAGAAAAAATAAAAAAAATCCCCCGCCGGGCTGGCGGAGGAAATATTGCATGATACAACGTCAGGAAATGTGATTCTCAATCCATGTCAGCACATAGTCAAAAACCTCATCACGGTTGGTCTCGTTGTGCAGCTCATGGCGGCCGCCTTCAAAGATCTGGCAGGTCAGATCCTTGACACCGGCATCGCCCAGCATCGCCCAGACCTTGCGGACGCCCTTGCCGTAATCGCCCACGGGATCGCCGTCACCGGCAATCAGCAGAACGGGCAGTTCCTTGTTGATCGACTCGGCCCAGGCCTTGCTGCTGACATGGTTCAGCGTGGCCAGCATCTCCCGGTAGGTGGAGGCCGTAAACTGGAAGGTACACAGACCATCCGCATCATAGGCTTTAACAACAGCCTCGTCACGGGTCAGCCAGTCATTGGCAGACTTCGCGTTCTCGATTTTTTTGCAGTAGCTGCCGAAATTCAGCTTGACCATCAGCGGCGAAACATAGCGCGGCCCCTTGACGCGGGCAATCAGCCCCGCCAGTTTTTGCCCGATGACGTTCATAAGGCTGGGACCCGCTGTGCCGGAAATGACCAGCGCCGTGATGCTCTCCGGCCACTTTTCGGCGTACCAGCGCGCGTAAAAGCTGCCCATGCTATGGCCGTACAGAATGATCGGCGTATCGGGAAAGCGCTCATGCAGCAGTGTGTTCATTGTGTGGAGGTCATTCAACAGGTGAAAACGACCGTCCGGCTCACCGTAATGGCCATGCTCACCTGCCTTGGCGGTATCGCCGTGGCCCAGATGGTCATTGCCCGCAAGGGCAATACCGTGGGCGGCGTAGAACTCGGCCATGGGCGCGTAGCGGCGCACATACTCACACATGCCGTGGCTAAGCTGCAGAACTGCACACACAGGCTTGCCGGGCAGGGTGTACAGCACAGCGGAGGAGGTATGGCGGCCGTCCGAGGACGGAAAGGTAATGGTTTCGCAGTGGAGTTCGGGCATGGTCACAGCTCTCCTTTGATTTTTTTCCAGTATTGTGCGAAGGCCTGCTCATTCTTGTTGTCACCGGGCTGATAATAGCGCCGATCCTTGATGGCATCCGGCAGATATTGCTGCTCGACCCAGTGGTTGGGGTAATCGTGCGGGTAGATATAGTGCTGGCCTTTGACTTTAGCGTCCGCGCCGTCATAGTGTTTGTTTTGCAGCTGGCGCGGGATGGGCCCGGTGCGCCCGGCCTGAATGTCCGCAATGGCGGCGTTGATGCCATCGTGGGCAGAGTTCGATTTGGGGGCGGTGGCCACCAGCACCACGGCATCCGCCAGCGGCAAACGAGCCTCCGGCAGGCCGACAGCATTGGCAATATCGACCGCAGCCTTTACGATGGGGATGATCTGCGGCCACGCCAGACCAACATCCTCACAGGCGCAGACCATCAGGCGGCGGCAGGCGCTGGGCAAATCCCCTGCCTCAAGCAGGCGGCCCAGATAGTGCAGTGCAGCGTCCGGGTCAGAGCCGCGCATGGATTTCTGATAGGCGGAAACGATGTCATAGTGGTCATCGCCCAGTTTGTCATACCGCATGGCGGTGCGGGCGGCCACCTGCTGGATCATGTCAAGCGTGATGGTGCGGCAGCCGTTTTCGATGGGGGCTGCTGTGACGGCAAATTCCAGATTGCCGATTGCCTTGCGCATGTCACCGCCAGCGCTCTGGGCCAGATAGTCAAGGGCATCCTCCGGAATGAAAACCGGCGATTGATCCTCGGCGCCCAGCCGTGCGGCAGCGCTGCGCAGACCGGCACGAATATCGTCGGCGGTCAGCGACTTGAATTCAAACACCGTGCAGCGGGACAGCAGGGCGTTATATACATAAAAGTAGGGATTTTCCGTGGTGGAGGCAATAAGGGTGACAGTGCCCTGCTCAACACATTCCAGCAGGCTCTGCTGCTGACGCTTGTTAAAGTACTGGATCTCATCCAGATACAGCAGAATGCCGCCCGCTGCCCCCAGTGTGCCGATGTCTGCCAGCACGGACTTGATATCGCTGGTTGAGGCCGTGGTACCGTTGAGCTTGTGCAGCTGCATGCCGCTGCCCGCCGCAATGATGCTGGCAACGGTGGTTTTGCCAACGCCGGATGGGCCGTAGAAGATCATATTGGGGATTCTGCCGCTTTCGACCGTGCGGCGAAAGACCTGATTTTTGCCGAGTAGATGCTGCTGCCCGCAGACCTCATCCAGCGTGCGCGGGCGCAGGCGTTGTGCCAATGGCTCCATTGTGATTTCCTTTTTATATTATAAATAGGTTGATGCTCCGATTGTGCAGCAAAAGCGATGCTGCTATAGACAATTATACGGAATAACGGCAGCAGAATCAAGAGTAATCGTGCAGGATAACAAAATGACAAAATGCGTTGCCGGGGGTAATCTGTGAGGGAAAAAATAAGCAGCACCATATCGCGGTGCTGCTTGGTGTTTCAAAAAGCGCGTCTTTCATCGCAAGCATGCAGGAGCGAACGGTGTTCGCCCGAAAGTCTCATGCTGCAACGCTTTTAGCGGGATTATTTGGGGAGGGTGTCTTTGTAATCGGGATATTTTTCATTTACCAACTCTGAATAAGCGGCGTAGGCATCCTCAAGGGTTTCATATTTTTTGCCTTTGGTATAATTTGTGAAATTGGAAATGTGATCCGCGATGGCAACATATTCGACATATTTTTGGGAACTGTCTTTGATTTTTCTTGTGGCGGTTTTTGTTTTTGAAATATAGAACCCACCGGTTTCCGTACTGATAATAACTGGAATCTCTATATTGGCACCGACATCATTTGTATTCACAGAGGTCCAAAATAAATAGGCTTTTCTGGAAGCTTTTCGTGCATCCCCGAGATACGCCCAGGTTCCACAGTTCAGTAAACTGTTTTCTTTGATATATGGTTGTAGTTCCTTTAGCATACTTGAATTCGGACATTTCGAGTCTATTTCAAAATTACTGGATGTGGAGTGTTTATCCATAAGTCCGGCGTTCTCTACCAGTTTATGTATATCGCTGAAATTCATTTCCACCTTTGTATTGTTTCCACCGCTTTCGCTCCATCTGAAAACAATGCCGACCGTAGCATCGTAGGAAACAGTACATACCCCGCCTGCAGTCGGGATACCCTTCCAGTTGGGGGTATCCTTATCCGCTTTATAGTGCGTGATGCCCGCAATCGTGATGGGGTCCATGGACTGCCAGTCATCCTGCTTTTGTTTGAGGTTTACCGTTTTGACCTGATTCTCCGTGTCGTTGGTCAGTGAGGCCGTCAGCACCTCCATATACGCCTCGCGCACATGGAGGACATCAGCGGTCTCAAGGCTTTTCTCAATATATCCCTGCAGGGCGGGTATCAGCATCGCTGCAAGAACCGCGAGAATGGTAAGAACAACGATCAGCTCCACGAGAGTGAAGCCCCTTTTGTTATTCCACAGTTTGTATTTCATTCATTCCCCTTGTCAATAAAACAATCCCCCGGGCTTTGGATAAAAGCCCGTCCACCTTCTGACAGTTAGAATAGCTTTGACAAGTGGTAGTCATCGTACCTGTCGCATTGCCCCTAAGGCCCCAAACAGTCAGTCGCGTGTGATATTATAGCAGAAGATGAATTGTCATACAACAGGAAAAGACAAAAAAATCGCAAGATTTTTCAAATGAGTAGGTGCTTTATTTGCTTTTCCCTGCCAATCAGCACCGGAAACGGCAGAAGAAAAGCAGCCTGACCGCCCTCAGCCGATAAAAAACAGCCGATTTGCGAAAAAACGCAATTTTTAAAGAGCGCAAGACAGCAATTTTTTACATCTTCACTACTTGACAAAATCAAGTATCTGGATTATACTGACAATCGAAAGGAGTTGAAATCCATCTGCCATGTATCAGAAAACACTTTCCTATTATGTCGCTATGCTGTACCGCAGTTTTTCCGCCTTTACCGGGGAGCGCCTTCAGGCGGTAGGTCTGAATTTCGGACTCGTGTTTTTTATCGTGTATATCGGGAAAAAGCCAAACTGCACACCGTCAGAGCTGACTAAGGAACTGGCCCTTGATTGGGGGCACAGCCAGCGATGTGTTAACCGACTGGTGGAGGACGGCTTTATAACCAAAGAAAAATCCGGGCGCCATTACCTGCTGAACCTGACGGAGCGCGGGCAGGAGGCCTTTGAGGCCGCCCACCGGGTTTTCTTTGACTGGGACAGCACTTTTATGACGAATCTCAACGCGAAGGAAAAAGAGCAGTTGCTTACTTTACTGGAAAAAGCAGCACAGGAGGTACCGCATCATGTACGAAACGATCAATAGTTCTGTCAATTACGGCGGTTTGGAGCTGAAAAACCGCATCATCTTTGCGCCGACGACCTTCGGTTTGTCGGACGAGGAGTATTTTGAAAAAATCCGCCGCATCGCTGCGGGCGGCTGCGCCATGGTCATCATCGGCGATGTGCCTGTGGGCAAAAGTATGATCGAGAAATCTCTGTTCGACAAGAAGGGCTTTGCCTATTACCAGAAACTGACCGAGATCGTCCACAGCTACGACTGCCGTATCTGCGCGCAGCTGCACCAGTCGGATTCCAACATGCTTGCCATGCTCAAGTATGTGCCCGGCGTGCTGACCAAGAAAATCTCGATGCAGGAGCTGCGTCCCCTGCTGAACGCCGAGGTCGCGCCCTACATCTCCAAACTGTCTGTGAAGAAGATCAAAAAGATCACCGATGGCTTCGGCAAGGCCGCTGAGCTGGCGGTCAAGGCCGGGTTTGACATGGTGCAGGTCCACGGTGACCGTATGTGCGGCAGCTTCAGCTCGACAGTCTTTAACAAGCGCACCGATGAATACGGCGGCAGTGCTGAAAACCGTGCCCGTTTTGCGGTCGAGGCTGTCAGGGCCATTCGCAGCCGTCTTCCGGAGCTGCCCATCGACTACAAGCTGGCTGTCCGTCAGGAGGAGCCGCATTACGGCAACGCCGGTGTGCTGGAGTCTGAGCTGGGCGTCTTTGTGCCGATGCTGGTAGATGCCGGTGTCACCAGCTTCCATGTAGCACTGGCCAACCATTCCAGCCTGGAGGATACGATTCCGCCGGCAAACCACCCCTATTTCAAGGGTCAGGGCTGCTTCCTGAAATACTGCGATGAGGTGCGCCAGTTTACCGATAAGCCTATCACCGGTGTGGGCGGTCTGAATGATCCCGCGTTTGTGGACGATCAGCTTGCCTCTGGCCGCATCACCTGCGCAGCCATGAGCCGTCAGCTGCTGGCTGACCCGGAATGGCCGAACAAGGTTGCCGCCGGTCAGCTCAAGGAAATCCACCGCTGTGTCCGCTGCAACAGGAAGTGCCTCGGCGGCCTGCAGCAGCATCAGGGCACGCACTGCATTTATGAGAAAGATTGATTATGAAGACTTCTGTCGTATTCAGCAGTAAGACCGGCAACACACAGCAGCTGGCAAATGCCGTTGCCGCTGCCCTGCCGAAGCAGGAGCTCCTGTATACCGGTGCGCCGAATGAGGCAGCTCTTGCAGCTGACCGCCTGTATATTGGGTTCTGGACGGATAAAGGCAGCTGCAACCGTGAGATCGCCGCTTTTTTGAAGCAGGTCAAGGGCAAGGAGGTGTTCCTGTTCGGCACAGCCGGCTTTGGCGGGGACGCAGCCTATTTTGATAAGGTACTTACCGCCGTCAAAAAGCACCTTGATCGCAGCAATACGGTGATCGGCACTTATATGTGTCAGGGTAAGATGCCCCAGTCTGTGCGGGAGCGCTATGTGAAGATGCAGGCCAGTCCCCTGCCCATCCCGAATCTTGACAGCCTGATCGAGAATTTCGACCATGCAGCCACCCACCCGGACGCAGAGGATCTGCGCCGGTTGACAGCTGCCGTTAAGCAGACGGAGAGCCGCTGATCACGGTCAGCCATAATAAACCAAACAAATACGCCGCCAAAGAGCGCGATACAGAATCGCAGCCCTTGGCGGCGTTTGTTATATAGATTGTCTGAAAGGCGTACCTGTTTTTCGCACAAAGGACCGACCTTGCCGAAAAAGCGGTGCTGCATTCTCTGTAATGAGAACGGTACAGCTTAGAATTTTCCGCCCGAGCTTCCGCCGAAGCCGTCGCTGTCGGTACTCGACCCGCTCGAGCTGCTCGAGCTGTCGTCCTTGACGGGGTCGTACGTTTCGGTCTCGGTGGTGTGGGTGTAGGTGTCCTCCACCACGGACAGCGTCAGACCCTCGGCGGGCATGTAGGCGTTGGCATGGGTCTGCTCGTTGGCAGTTTTCATCTGCGCGTAGAAGATGCCGCAGACGATGCTCGCCACAGCCAGCGGAATGACAAACACAAACACCCACTTGATCCAACCCTTGGCGGGGTCGTTTCCGCTGTCCAGCGGCGCGCCCTTGTCGGCATAGAAATCAAGCGTGTCAGCGCACATTTCTATGTAGGTGTCGGAGGCCTTGTAATACGATCCGTCCGAGAGCATCGGCACGATCTTATCCTCGATCTGGGCGATGCGGTAGTCGGTAAAGGCGGTCACGCCGCCGCCGTAGGTGATGGTCACATAATCGCGGGAATCCAGCGCAATCAGGAACAGGATACCGCTTTTGCCCTCGCCGTAGCCAAGGTCATAGTTGCGGTACCAGTCCTTGGCAAACTCGCGCACGTTCTGCCCGCCGATGTCAGACACCGTCAGCAGGTAGACGTTGACACCGTGTCCGGCACTGGCGTCCTGCGCCTTTTGCTCCAATTCAGCGGTCACTTCGGGTTTGAACAGCTCGTAGGTGTCCATCACCAGCGGCATTTCGGCAAACGCCGGCAGGGCGCAGAACAGGCACAGCAGCAGGGCTGTCATCAGAGAAAACAGTTTCTTTTTCATACTCTGTTTCCTCCTTTCAAAGCAGGAATGCAAGCAGGATCATCAGCGGAACACTGATGCCTGCAAACCAGGCGGCCACCTTTCGCTTATCAACCGGCAGATCGCCGACCAGCTTGCCGGTCTGCCCGTTCATGGCGAACAGATAATCCTTGCCCTGCCACTTGGTGTGCAGCATCCAGACCGGCAGCAGTGCGTAGTGCGAGGCAGTGTAGTCAATGTTGATGTCCTCGCCCAGGGTGCTTACGCTGTCGTAGCCTGTAATGCTGGCCGAAAGCTCGCTGCTGACCGAATTCTGCATACGGCTGTGGGCGCGGGCCTGGCAGGTGTCGGCGTCCTCGTCGTATTTGTCGGCCATGTAGCCCGGCAGATAGGCGGTCGAGAAGGGCTGGAAGGCGCGGTAGTCATACGGCTCAATGGCGTCCATGTGGCCGTTGGGCATCTTGGTTGAGCCATCCACAGGTACGCCCATAAACTGCGTGGTACCGGCGCGGCGGACATCATAGTGCTTGGTCGTGGTGATGACATAATCGCCGCTGCGGTGGCTGGAGCTGGTCGTAGCTTCATATTGGCCCGAACCGGAGGCGTTGGCATCGAACAGCCAGAACGGGACATACACGCCCTTGATCTCCTCGATATGGTTCTGCGAGGAGAAGGCATTGGGCAGGAACCGCTTCCCGCGATAGTATTTTTTCAGCGCGGCCTTGGCGGCGTTCTTATCCAGCACAAACGGCAGGACAAGCTCAGGCCGCTGCATACCGCTGAACTGCCCCGCAATGACCGTTGGGTTGCCGCAGTACGGGCAGCTTGTCGCGGCGGTCGTCTCGTCACAGATCAGCTCTGCGCCGCAGGACGGGCAGGAATAGCTGCGCAGCCCGGCGGCCTCGTTTTCGCTCCAGACGGAGTCGGGCGGCGGTGCCTGTTTATTCTGTGCCGCGGTTTCGGCAGCGGCTTCTTTTTCAGCATAGAGCGCTTCGATCTCAGCAGTATCGTAGCTGCTGCCGCAGAAGTCACACACCAGCTTTCCGCTGGCACCGTCAAAGTGAAGCGGACCGGTACAGGCAGGGCATTGGTAGTTGGTAAGCTGCGTTGCCATTATGCGTCACCTCTCTTTCCTTCGGTTTGCAGCTGCCCTGCCAGATCCTCAAAAAAATCACGCAGGGCGCTGCGCGTATTGCCATCGGCATCCAGATAACGGTAGATGATCTCGTCATCCGGGGCTTTGTAAATCAGGCAAACGCTATTTAACGTTTCATCGGTGATAAATAAGCCGGCAGGATTTTTCTTTTCGTCCGGCAGGCTTTCCAGCCCCAGCTTTTCTGCCAGAGCCAGAGCTTCTTGCCAATGGGTGTCCTCAACAGGGATATTTTCCAGCTCCACCCATTCATCATCCTTGTAATTACAGCTGAACAGGCAGCCGTCAGCCGGGTCATTTGTTATACTGAACCCATAGGTGTCGTCATAGCACATGCCGGAATAACTGATGCTGATACCGGTCAGTGTGCCGGGCGGCGCTTTTTTACAGCCGGACATTGTCAGAAAAGCGGCTGCGGCGCAAAGCACCGCAGCAATTTTTTTGCGCATCACTGGCCAAACGGCTTACCGCACTCCGGGCAGAACTTGGGCGGATGGGCCGGGTCATCCGGGGTCCAGCCGCACTGGCTGCACTTGGCGGGGGCCGGTGCGGGCTTGGGGCTGCCGCAGTTGCAGCAGAACTTGCCGGTGTTGGAGGTGCCGCAGCTGCATACCCAGCTGTCGGCTGCGGGTGCCGGGGCAGGCTTGGGGCTGCCGCAGTTTGCGCAGAATTTGCCGGTGTTGCCGGTCTGGCCGCAGCTGCAGGTCCACCCGGCGGGGGCAGATGCCGGAGCCGGGGCGGGCTGTGCGGCGGCCTGCTGCTGGGCGCCCATCTGGTACAGGTTCTGGGCGTTCATACCGCCGGCTGCACCGGCCATATTCATGCCCATAAAAGCCATGGCGGGGCCTGCGCCCTGATTGCCGGCTGCGGTCTGCATGGCACTGGCCTGTGCGCCGACAAGATGCGCAGCGGCGCGGGTCGGGTCCATAAAGGCTGCGTTGCGCTGCATTTCCTTGAGCATCTGCTCGTCTTCCTCGCTGGCCTTCACGCTGGATACACCGAAGGATACGATCTCAATGCCGCGCAGCTTGCCCCACTTGGCGGAGAGTACATCGTTGAGGGCCTCGGCAAGCTCCATCGTATGGCCGGGCAGTGCGGAATAGCGGATGCCCATATCGCTGATTTTGGCAAAAGCGGGCTGCAGGGCGGTCATCAGCTCGGATTTCAGCTGCCCGTCGATTTCATCGCGGGTGTAGCCTTCCTCCACATTGCCGCAGACATTGGTGTAGAACAAAATGGGGTTGGTGATGCGGTAGCTGTACTCACCGAAGCAGCGGATGGCAATGTCGATGTCAATGCCGGCGCGCTGATCCACCACGCGGAAGGGCACCGGGCTGGGCGTGCCGTATTTGTTGCCCACCAGCTCCTTGGTGTTGAAGTAATAGATGCGCTGATCCATCGGGGCCTCGCCGCCGAAGGTAAAGCGCTTGCCGATGTTCTGGAACACTGCGCCGATCGAGTCGGACAGGTCGCCGCTGAAGAGCGAGGGGGCGCTGCCGGTATCGTAGGTGTACTCACCCGGCTCGGCGCACATATCCACGACCTTGCCCTGCTCCACGATCATGGCACACTGGCCGTCGGCAACGGCCACGATGGAGCCGTTTGTAATGATGTTGTCGCTGCCCTTTGTGTTGGCGCTGCGTCCGCTCTGGCGTTTCCAGCCGCGGGTAGCCAACAGGTCAGCCGGCATGGCTTCACAATAAAAGTATTCCTTCCACTGGTCGGCCATAACGCCGCCAGCAGCGCCCATTGCAGCTCTGATAAGTCCCATAATGATCCTCCTATGTCAGGGGCGGGCAGGGCCCGCCCCGGTTTGTACAGATAAATCAGGTCGTTATTTGTTGGCCAAGGCGGCCTTGTACTCCTCATAGCGGGGCGGCAGCTCTTCGAGCTCCTCGTTCCACTCGGTGCCGTCCAGCCTCATGTAGAAGCTGACCGCACAGGCCGTGCCGTCCGCGCCCTCGTAGTCATACATGAACAGCGAGATGCTGTCGTTATACGGGTACAGGTTGAACTTATATGCATCGCTCTTGGTTATGTTCTGGTCAAGCACCCAGTCGTAGCCGTCAAGAATAGGCTCGATATGGTCATCATAGACATTGACCCACATTGTGATGACCGGATCATCGGGCATGCCGTCACGGTAAACCTCAAAGTAGTGGCTGCCGTCCTCGCTCTCACCGATGTAGCCCCAGCAATCGTAGGTGTCGGTGTCAAAGTAATCACGGTTCGGTACATTCTTGTAGTTTTCCATCCGGAACCAGCCGTACCAGTTGGTGTTGCCCAAATCAGCGTAGGTGTTGCCGTCATCGTAGGTGTAGGGCGGGTCAGGCTCATCCGTACCGTCGGTGCCGTCGATCCAGTCGTCGCCGTCATATTCGTCATCGCCGCCGTCCAGCAAAGCGGGGTCAATTTCGGGCTTGGTGTCGCTGCGCTTAAAGACCATGGTCATACCGTCAAACTCAATGGTCAGCAGGTCACCCTCGCGGGTGTAGGTCATGGCCGGGGTATTGGGGTCGGTCAGCGCGTAGAAGCTGCCGTCCTTCCATTGGAAGGTGACAAAATCCTCCATGTAGGTTTCGCCGGTGCCGTCCGCACGCAGCTCAATGTAGAAGTCCTCCATATCGACGAGGGCAAGCTCCTCCTTGGAGAGGGTGTACTCGCTGTCGGAGGCGGATTCCAGCACATAGATGCCCACATCGGTATCGCTGCCTGCGGTGGCGTCCTGATTGTCACCGTCTAAAGGCTGCTGCATGGTGCTGCCGGACTTGACGAAGTAGAGCGTCACGCCCTGACCCTGCACATCATTCAGGGTCAGGATCTCGTCCTGTAGGGTGCCGGTGCAGTTCAGGCCGCCGCAATCCAGCTGGAAAACCTCGCCGTTCAGCGTCCACTTGCCATAGGACTTGGTGCCGTCCACCGTTACAACGCACTTGCCCTTATCATTCAGATCCATCAGGAACCCGCTGCCGAAGGCATCCTCGACCTGCGTCACGGAACCGCCGACCTCGGCGTAGGCTGCTTCCCAGATGCCCTGATTCGGGTCACTGGCGTTCGGCTTGCCGGTGCGGATGGAGCCGCTGATCATTGTTACGATGATCATAAGCAGGAATATCACCGGGATGGCGATCAGGATCATCCGCTTGGGGGACATTGGTGCGCGGGGGCGCTTGGGCTTTCCGCCGGGGACTACATTGCCGTAAGGGTTGCCGCCCGTGCCGCCGGGTGGCGGCGGCGTGACAGCATGGGGAGCATCCGGCGGTGTGGACGCAGGCGGGGGCGCGTTTTTAGCGTAAATCGGTGCGCCTGCGCCGGTCTGCGGCGGTGTGCCGGGCGCATTGCCTGCGTAAGGATTCGCTGCGTTCGTCTGGGGCTGCGGGGCGGCAGGTGCGCCGCCTGCATAGGGATTGCCGCCGCTTGCCTGCGGCTGTGGGGGTTGCGGTGCAGCCTGAGTCGGCTGAACCGAGGGCTGGGGCACAGCTGCGGGCTGTGCGGCGGGCTGCGGTACGGATACTTTTGCACCGCAATTCTCGCAGAATTTAGTACCGGGCTTTAACTCGGCACCACATTGCGTACATGTTGCCATAGTGTCTGCCTCCTTTTATAAAGTAATATTTTAGAACCTTGCTTATTCCTGTGTCATTTCAAACCATACAGCTTCCTGCTGCGGCAGGTTCAACAGGGATTCCCCGCCGATGTGCATTACACTGACGCCGCCGTAATCATCGGGCATCATAGCCAGCGTTTCGCGCTGTGTACGCCCTGAATCCATACGGAACAGCGAAACGGAGCAGATCCAGCCGCGGTCATCCATACCAAGGTAGGAGATGCTGCTGTCCCATGTGGCCGGGATCCTCTGGCCGTTGGTGTATTCGCCGGTATAGAAGTTCGGCTGATCCTCGCAGATTTCAAACCAGGTGCCGGTATCCTCACTCACAAAGGAGCCGATCATGCTCGGAATGCTCAGCGGGGCGGTGTTCCAGACAGCCTCCATCAGATTGAATTTTTCGTTATCGCGGGAAACGCCGTACACGGTCGTGTACTCGGCTCCGTACTCTGCATCGTAGGCCGTGCCGGTCTCAAACCGGACAATTCCGTTGATGCCGAAGAGCGGACCGCCGTTGACCATCGTGCCGCACTGTGCGCCGCTGATGACATCGATGTATTCGACGTTGCCGTTCTCGGTCAGAAGGAAAACATAGGGGGCGTAGTCCTGCCCGATGCTGGTCATCAGCATCTTTATATAGTTGCCGTAGCAGCCGCTGACCGCAAACTCGGTCTTGTCGCCCAACTCGTACCATTCCTTCATGGTCTGATAGGTCATAGCGCCGTCAGGGGTAACATAGTCGGTCAGGGCGCGTACCGTCACCTCGCCCGTGGCAGTCACATCGCAGGTAAACCATTCATCCTGCCCGTGCAGGATCTGGCCGCTGGCCTGCCGCTTGTCGGGGTAAACATCTATGTCCGTCCACATCATGCCGGCCCCGGCAGGGGTGTACATCGGCACGGTGACGATAAGACCGCCTGTGTAGTAGGGGTAGACGGCAAAGTAGGTAAATACATCGCTCAGCCCGTTCAGGCTCTGTGCGCGCATCTTGCAAAGCTCGGATGCGTAGGTGGGGTTGTCGCCGCCGTAGTAGGTATCGAAATGCTGGGCCACGGCGCGCTGCAGTGCTTTTAAGGTCAGGTCGTTGTCGGTGTAGCCAAGGTACTCGAGCATTTCGATGTTGGAAAGTTCCTTGCCGGTTTCAAAGTTGTAATGGTAGGCGCCCACATCGCGGTTGTACATTGTGTCAACGCTTGTGATCTGCAGGCTCAGTACCGGGCCGGTCCAGGTGCTTATCCAGATGATGTAGTTTGTGTCGATAAAATCATTGCGGGAGCGGGCGTCCTCGGCGCGCTCTACCAGATAGCCGAAGCGGTAGCCGATCATCTCGTTGATGTTCCTTGCGCCCTCGGTGTCATCATCGATCTGCGGAACCTCGTAAAAATAGGTGTCCTTGTTGCCGTAGGGGTCGGTGTAGCTGAATTCCACATCATACAGCGTAGAGATGCGGGAATCATCAAACCTGCGGGAGGGCTGCGGCTTTTGCGGGGCCTCCTCCGCGGCTTCCACATTTTCAGCGGAGGTCTCGCTCACTGCGCTTGCAGCCGGTTCGGTCGGTTCGGGCTGTTTGCTGTCCTGTGCGCAGCCTGCCGCAGACAGCAGCATCGCCGCCGCCAATAGTACGGCACAGCGTCTTTTCATGGTTGGTTCACCCGCCTTTCGGTTGAGAGTGCAGCAAGCTGCCTGTGCTTAGCCAAAGGTGACGCTGTTCAGAATGGTGTCGCCCTCGGTGCCGGGGTCGATGTCTACGCCGGAGATCTTGATGGCCAGCCAGCCACCGGTGGGCATCTCACCGTAGTATTCCGTCCACCACATACCCACATTTTTGTAGGTGCGTCCGGCCATCTCCACGCCGCCGATGGTGCGCGGGGTAAGCTCCTCCACATTTTCAAAGTCGTCGTAATAGTAGTTGATTTTGTCCAGACCGCTTTGCAGCTCAAAGGTTATGCGCGGGTCACCGGAGAAGATATGGCTGGGGTCATCGGTCGGGAACAGCTTGATATCCGCGAAACGGGGCGAAACGGACTTGTACCAGCCCTGGTCGGGGCAGGTTATGTTGAGTGTCAGTGTGTAGTCTGAACCGAATGCCTCCAGCGTCTGGGTGTTCAGGCCAGCGGCCGATGGGTAATCGGGATTTTCTGCAGGAGCGGAAGCGGGGGCCGGTTCGGCGGTGGCTTCCGGCTCCGACGCTGCAGCGGGCTCCGATGCAGGTTCGGATGCAGGCTCGGATGCCGCATCGGTCTTGGGCTCCGCCGGGGTCTCCGTCTGGGGTTCAACGGCCGGTTCGGCGGCCTGCGCTTTCAGGTCGGATAAGCCGGAATCGACCTCTTTGGTTACATCCCCCTTGGAGCAACCGGCCAAAGCCATAAGCATCATGGCTGCCAATGCGGCAGCGAGCGTTCGTTGTACTTTTTTCATAGCTGTCCTCCTTTTGGTCATAAAGTGTCCATCATAGCGCTCAGATAGGCAGGCGAGACGGAAGCGTAGACGAAATCATCGACAAGGTGGTCCTTTTTTGCCAGACACACGGCGGTAGCCAACTCGGGATATTCGGCCTCATCCACAAGCAGTACCGTTTTGCAGCGCGGGCAGACCTCCAGCAGGTCGTTTACCAGCAGCAGTCTGTCCTGCAGGGTGCGCGGCGGATGCGGACAGACCTCCAGCAGCAGGACATCCGCCCGGCAGGAACGGCATAGCTTTATAATATCCTTTGTCTTAGGGCCGGCGTTTTGTACCTGAAAATCCGGTCTGCCGTGTTTCAGTGCCATTGTCAATGCGCTCGTCATCACAGAGTATTGGGCGTCCAAAACGATCCTTCGCACGGCGCAGCCCTCCTTCCCTGCAAAGAATACTATTTGTCAACTTCATCATACAGGATCGGAAGAATTTTTGCCCCCACCATTTGGATAGTTTTTTTGAACTTTTTTCTGCCTTTTTCAACACTATTGCAAAATTAGGCGGATTGCGTCATAATAATACTGTAAAAAGACAGCACGATACCCTTTCGGAAAGGACAGGCGCTATGACAAAGGTACGGCTTGGCAATCTGTATTTAGCCGCTGCGGTTGCAGGGGTGATTCTCTGTGCTGTCCTGATGCGGGCATTTCATATGCCGTATTCCGGCTTTTGGCGCACGGTGCTGTATAATATCCTGATCTTTTCCTGGGCGGTATCGGTCTGGTGGCGTATCCTGCATGCACAGACCCGCCGCTGCCTGCTGGGCGCTGCCGCTCTGATGCTGTTCTGGCTGGATATCCGCCTGATCCGCTATGACTTTGCCCAGACACCGGAGATGCTGCGGCGATTGTGGTATGCGTACTATATCCCGATGCTGCTGATCCCGACCCTTGCACTTTATACGCTTTTCTTTTTGGATCGGGGGCAGTCTGGTCCGCTGTACAAATATCGGCATCTGATCTTTGTATTTCCTGTGGTGCTGTTCAGTCTGGTGCTGACAAACGACTGCCATCAGCTTGCGTTTGCGTTCCCACCCGGGCAGGAGGTACTGGGCAGCCCCGATTACACCTATCGGTTCGTATATTACCTCTGCCTGCTGTGGATATTTTCCTGTGCCGTGTTCACGGTGGTGTACCTTGTACGGCGCTGCCGTATTCCGCATACAAAGCGCATCCTCTGGCTGCCGCTTGTGCCGATTTTTTTGGCCACCCTCTATGCTTTACTGTACAAGCATATTTTAAATGTGCCGTGGATGCACGCTATCGCCGGTGATATGACCGTGGTGCAATGCCTGACCTTTACAGCGACCTTTGAGGCGTGCATCCAGTGCGGGCTTATTCAATCCAACATGGGGTATGCCACGCTGTTTGAGGTATCTATGGCCAAGGGACTGATCACAGACCGGGCGTTTGTGCCTGTACAATGTTCGATGCAGGCGGCGCCGCTCCATGAGGAGCAGCTGCGTCAGGCGCTCACCGGCAGTGTCCAGCTGGATGCCACGACCCAGCTTCACGGCCACCCGATCCGGAGGGGGTATATTTTCTGGCAGGAGGACATCACCGAATTGGTGGCTCTGCTTGAGGAGCTGCGCCTCACACAGGAGGAATTGCATGACATCGGGGACATCATACAGGCGGAAACAGCCCAGAAGGCGCAGTGGCTGCAGCTGAGCGAGCAGAACCGGCTGTATGACAAAATCGAGACTGTCACAGCTCGCCAGTTGGCACAGATACAGGAATATCTGATCACACTCAAGGCCACGGACGATGTCGATACCGCCCGCCGGCTGCTGAAGCGCATCGTCATTTTGGGGACCTATATCAAGCGGCGCAGCAACCTTGTTTTTGTCTGTGACAAGGCGGAGGACATCGACACCGCAGAGCTGCGGCTGAGCCTGTTTGAATCGGCCGAGAGCCTGCGCCTGAGTGATATACGCTGCGCCGTACAGATCACCGACACAGCAAAGATTTCCCCCGCGTCCGCCGTGGCGATCTATGACGCCTTTGAAGCCATCATAGAAGCGACCCTGCCGGGATTGCAGGAGATCCTTTTCTGCGCCGAGCATACGGCGCAGGGCTGGGGGCTGCGCTGCAGCGTTCAATGCACCGATGCGCCCGCTGCGCTGCCCGGCCTGCCGCAGATGCAGCTTGAACGGGATGATGACGGGCTTTTGTATTTTACGATGTTTCCGGCAGAAGGAGGCGGCCTATGATTTTGCGAATCTCCCGCAATGCTGTCAAGGAAGGCTTTGACACGCTGCCGGCGGCCATCTGCTACTTTGACCGCAACGGCCTGCTGCGCCTGATCAATCACAGGATGCAGGAAATCGCCGCAGTCCTCTGCGGCTGCGATCTGCAGACCCTTACGGATCTGGAGCAGGCGCTGCACAGTCCCGGCAGCGGTGTGCAGCTGCGCGATGAGGCCGCCCGCATCTACGCATTCCCGGACGGAACGGTATATCATTTCACGGTGCGCCCTGTTCAGGACAAATACGGCATACCGTATACCGAGGTGATGGCCACCGATGTCACCCAGCTGGCTGCATTGCATGCTGCACTGCAGCAGGAAAACGAGCGCCTTGCTGATGCGAACCGCCGCGCAAAGCGCTTATATGACAATATGCCCGACATTGTGCGGGAGGAAGAAATCCTGAAAATGAAGATGCGGGTGCATGACGACATCGGCCATACCCTGCTTGCCGCACGGCGCGCACTGCGGCATGAACATGATCTTGCCCAGATCAAGAGCGAAGCTGCAAAGTGGGAAAGTTCCATCTCCCTGCTATGCCGCGCCCGGCAGGAGGATGCTGCCGAGGATCCGCTGAGCTATATGCAAAGGCGGGCGGCTGTTCTGGGCGCAGCCGTACAGCTGCGCGGTGCGTACCCTGCGGCACGCGCCACCCGCGAGCTCTACGCACTGATCCTGCGGGAGTGTACCTCCAACGCTGTGCGCCATGCGGGTGCCACGGAATTGTACGCCGATTCCGAGCATCGGTCACAGGCATGGCACCTTTGCATCACGAACAACGGCACACCGCCCAGAGCGGAGATAAAGGAAGGCGGCGGGCTTTCCTCGCTCCGCCGCCGTATTGAAAAAGCAGGGGGTACGGTAACCGTACACTCCCTGCCTGTGTTTGTTCTGGAAGTCACCCTGCCCGATAAGGAGAGCATTTATGATACGCGTTATGATCGTTGAGGACCAAAAGCTGGTCCGGAGCCTGCTTGAAAGCTATATTCAGAACGAGGACGGGTATCAACTGGCTGTGTCTATCCCCGGCGCTGCAGAGGCTCCGATCCTGTGTGATACCGAGGACATCGACCTTGTCCTGATGGATGTGCAGACCGAACACCGCGAAAACGGTCTGGCCGCCGCCGAAAAGATCCATAAGGCGCACCCGGGCATCAAAATCGTGGTCGTTACCTCGCTGATCGACCATGAAATTTTAAAGCGCGCCAAGGCGGCAGGTGCAAACAGCCTGTGGTATAAGGACGGGGATGAAAGGACCCTGATGCAGGTTGTGCGCAGTACTGTGCAGGGGGCGCATATCTTCCCCGATATGCCGCCGAGCGTAAAGATCGGCATGACGATGAGCAGCGACTTTACCCCTGCTGAGATGCGCGTGCTGCGCCTGTTGGTGCGCGGGCTTTCCTACAGCGGGATCGCCAAGGCGCTTTGTGTGGAGCCCTCGACCGTTAAATATCATGTCATCAATATGCTGCAAAAGACCGGGCTGGAAAACAAGCTGCAGCTTGCCATTGCCGCCAGTGAGGCAAAGCTGGTGGTGGAATTGGCAGAGGAATAAGACACCGCAGACACGGCTGTCAAGCCTGAATCGGCAGGGTGACCGTGAACACCGTCCCCTGCCCGTCAGCCGGTTCAACTGTAACGGTGCCGCCGTGCAGCAGGGCAATCTCTCGCACAAGCGCAAGCCCAAGGCCTACGCCGCCCATCTCCCGGCTTCTGGATTTATCTACCCGGAAAAATGGCTGGAACACACTCGTCCTGTACTCCTCCGGAATGCCGCAGCCTGTGTCTGCAACACGCAGCACAGCGCTGCTTTTCTTTTGTTGGATCGTGATATGCACAGAACCGCCGGGGGTATTGTACTTGATGCCGTTTTCGACCAAATTAAAGAGCAGGCGGTAGATCAGGGTGTCGCTGCCCTTGATGCTGACCTCCTCACATTCCTGAAAGAGGGTGATGCTTCGGCGCTGTGCCAGCGGGGTCAAGTCGGCCACGATCTCATCGGCCAGCGGGGCCAGCTCGATAAGATCCTCACGCGGGATCGACTGCAGATCGCTCATTTCCAGCAGCGTGCGGACAAGGCCTGCCAGACGGGACACCTGATCCGTCTGAAAGCGGAGCAGCTCATTGACCTCACTGTCGGCATCGGGGTGCTCCTCGGCAAACATTTCCAGCTTTGCCTGCATGATGGCCAGCGGTGTTTTCAGCTCATGGGCGGCGTTGCCGGCAAACTGACGCTGCAGGTCAAAGGACTGCGCCAGCCGGTCCAGCATACGGTTGACGGACTGGCTCAGGTTGCGAAATTCCGGGATCGTGTTTTCCTCTAAGCGAACCTCCACAAGGCTGTCCTGATCAATGCGTTCGGCCTGCTGCGCAAGCTTTTTCAAGGGCTCCAGCGCCTTGCCGCTGACAAAATAGGCAATCGCTGCGCTCAGCAGCGTTACCGCTGCCGTGATGCACCAGCCCTTGCGCCCGAAAACAGCCTTGGCATCGTAGACCTCCTGCGAAAACTGTACAAGAAAGTCCGACATCTGATCGTCCGGTATTTCAATCGTCAGGTTTTCCTCATCGCTCTGCTGGTATTGCAGAACATACCCGTTCAGATTGTCCATACCGGTAGCGCCGGAGCGGTAGAGAAGCAGATTTAGGCAGATGCAGGCTCCTGCAATCAGCACAGCGGTCATCAGCGTGATCCGCCACTGAAAAGATATGCGGTTCATGGTTCATTTTCCTCCAACTCATATCCCTCACCGATGCGGTTTCGGATGGGGTCATACCCCAGTGCGGTGCGCAGCTTTTTTCTCAGTGCAGAGATATGTACGCGGATCGAGTTGCTGAACGCATCGACACTGCTGTCCCAGACATGCTCGATCAACTCCTCCTGACTGACAGGACGCCCCTGATGCAGCAGCAGATATTCCAGCACGCCGCTCTCCTTGCGGGTCAGCGGGATGGGCTGGCCGTCTGCCATGGCAAGGCGGCTCTTGGTGTCAAAGGTCAGCCGCCCGCACCGCAGGCATACATCACGCTGGATAAACTGCCGCCGGGTCAGGCTGCGCACACGGGCCTCCAGCTCAGCCAGATGGAACGGCTTTGCCAGATAATCATTGGCACCTGCGTCCAGCCCCTCCACCTTGTCGGAAATTTCGCTGCGGGCGGACAGGATCAGCACCGGCGTTTCAAGGTCGGTCCTGCGCAGCGTGCGCAGAACGGTCATGCCGTCCACCTTCGGCAGATTGAGATCGAGCAGGACAAGATCGTACCGCTCTGCGGCAAGCAGCTCAAGCGCAGCCTCTCCGTCACCGCAGTCATCCGTTTCGTAGCCGGAGCGGCGCAGCTTTTTAGCTACGCTTTCCCGCAGGGTCGGTTCATCCTCTATCAACAAAAGACGCATAAGCGATCATCTCCCGCATTTATAAGGTTCTTTTTGGTGCTGCACACGGCAAAAGCATTGCAGCGATACCTTTATAATAGCCATTATAGCAGATTTCGATAAAGTCTGCGTTAATTTTTTCTTAGCAGAAATTTTATACCGGCAGGTGTATACTAATCTCATCAAACAGAAAGGAGCAACCGCAAGTGATAAACAAAAAAGCAATCGCCCAGTCGGCGCTGCTGTTGGCCGCCGTTTTGATGATCGGCTTCGGCATCTGGCGCGGGGAGGCAGATACGGTTTTGGCAAAGGCTATCCGGTTGTGTATGGAGTGTGTTGGCATTGGATAAGAAAAAAAGTTCTTTTCTGGCCCGTTTCCGGGGCTGGATACAGGCAGGCGCAGCGCTGCTGACGAACATCCACCTGCCGAATTTTGCCAAGGGTGTTCTGTATCAGGGCAAGGGAAAAACAGTTTGTGTACCGGGGCTGAACTGCTACTCCTGCCCGGGCGCGGCGGGGGCCTGCCCGATCGGCGCGTTTCAGGCTGTGGTCGGCTCGTCAAAATTCCGGTTTTCCTATTATATTACCGGCATCCTGATTTTGTTGGGGGTGCTGCTGGGGCGGTTTATCTGCGGCTTTCTCTGCCCGTTCGGCTGGCTGCAGGAGCTTTTGCATAAGATCCCCTCGCCCAAGTGCTCCACCAAGCGACTGAAGCCGCTGCGGTATCTGAAATACGCCGTGCTGCTCATCATGGTGGTACTGCTGCCTGCGCTTGTTGTCAATGAGATGGGAATGGGTGATCCGTTCTTCTGCAAGTATCTCTGCCCGCAGGGCGTGCTGGAGGGTGCGATTCCCCTCTCACTGACCAATGCAGGGATACGCGCCGCGCTCGGCAAGCTGTTCAGCTGGAAGCTCTGCATCCTGCTGGCGGTCGTTGTTGCCAGTGTGGTGTTTTACCGCCCGTTCTGCAAGTGGCTCTGCCCGCTGGGGGCCTTTTACGCGGTCATGAACCGAGTATCTCTTTTCCAGATGCGGGTAGACACCGACAAATGCGTGTCCTGCGGTGCCTGTGCGCGGGCCTGCAAGATGGATGTGGATATTACAAAGACACCAAACCACGCGGAGTGTATCCGCTGCGGTATGTGTATAAAATCCTGCCCCACCAAGGCGATACACTATCAGTACGGCTTTGGCGATAAGGCAGATAACAGTAAGGAGATTTGAGTATGAAACGAATTGCAGCAATTTTGACCAGCATGGTTCTGGTATTTTCCCTCGCCGCCTGCGGCAGCCAGCAGGCAGGCACTGCCGCCGGCAGCGAAGCAGCCTCCGCCGCACAGACCAGTGAAGCAGCCTCCGCCGCACAGACCAAAACCGAGGAGCAGCTTCTTGCAGAGGAAAACGACATTCTGGGCGCGAACGATGAACTGTGGGAAAAGGTTTTTGCCTCGATGGACAAGAATGTGACGCAGACCACCCTCAGCAACAATTACGGCGAGTTCCTTATGAGTGCCGTGGACAACGCGAAGGATCAGTTCACCGAGGAGGAGTACGCCTCCCTCAAGGCAGACGCGGATAAGATCCGGGAGATCGAAAATCAGATCGCAGCCCTTCCTCAGGAGGATGCCGCCAGCCAGAGCGCAGCGGAGAACGGCAGCACCTTCCCCCAGTTTGAGGGTAAGGACCTTGACGGCAACAGCGTTGACAGCAGCCTGTTTGCCAACAATGCGTTCACCGTTGTAAACTTCTGGTTCAGCGGCTGCAAGCCCTGTGTGGATGAGATGGATGACCTTGACGCACTCAACCAGCGCATCAAGGAGCAGGGCGGCGAGGTCATCGGCGTCAATACCGAGACACTGGACGGCAACGCGGACAACATCGCCACTGCCAAGAAAATTCTGGAATCCGCAGGCGCATCCTTCCGCAATATCTACTTTGACCCTAACGGCGAGGCCGGTAAGTTTGCACTTGGCATCATGGCCTTCCCCACTACCTGTGTTGTGGACCGTCAGGGCAACATCGTCGGTGAGCCGATCATGGGCGGCATCGATCAGGAGGCCAACATGGCTACGCTGGAAAAGCTGATTGCCGAAGCCGCTGCAAACGATACCGGAAAATAACAAAAAGATAAAGCACAGCCGTACCGAACCCCTGCTGCCCGATGGACAGCAGGGGTATGGTGCTGCCCGGGCAAAAACACTTACCGCATTGTGTCCCAAAACATCATACTTCTGGACTTGATTAGAGGGCAGTATCGTGGTAATATTAAAGAAATAGCACGAAACGGAGAAATACACGGTGACCAAGAAGGAACTCGCAGCGGTCTGTATTGCGCGGCTTAAGGCTGAATACCCGGCAAGTGACTGCACGCTGGACTATGACCACGCATGGCAGCTGCTGGTATCGGTGCGTCTGGCAGCCCAATGCACCGATGCACGGGTGAATGTTGTTGTGCAGGAGCTGTTTGCCCGGTTTCCCGGCATCAGGGAGCTGGCTGCCGCCAGCCCGGAGGAGATCGAAGCCATTGTCAAGCCCTGCGGGCTGGGCCACAGCAAGGCGCGGGACATTTCCGCCTGTATGCGGATGCTGCGGGATAAATTTGACTGCCGTGTGCCCGATGATTTTGATGCGCTGCTCTCCCTGCCGGGGGTTGGCCGCAAAAGCGCCAACCTGATAATGGGGGATGTCTTCGGCAAGCCGGCCATCGTGACAGATACCCACTGCATCCGCCTGTGCAACCGCATCGGTCTTGTGGACAACTGCAAGGACCCAGCTAAGGTCGAGAAGGAGCTGTGGAAGATCATTCCCCCCGAGGAGGGAAACGGCTTCTGCCATCGTCTGGTGGATCACGGCCGCGCAGTCTGCACGGCGCGCACAAAGCCTTACTGTGACAAATGCTGTCTGGCCGATATCTGCCGGGCGCGAAAGGAATTTGCCAATGAATAAAACGACGGAAAACCGCCTTGGCGGCGAGCTGCGCAGCCAGCAGACCGCCCAACGCCTGCTGGAGGAGCTGCGCGATGGAATCTACGCTGCCGCACCACAGCTGCCCAGTGAGTTGGAGCTGGCTGAGGCGCTGGGGGTTAGCCGCACCGTGGTGCGCGATGCCCTGAGTGAACTGGAGCGCGACGGTTATCTGGAGCGGGTGCGCGGCATCGGTACGCTTGTCAACCGTGATGTGCTGATGGTTGAGAACCGCATGGATCAGAAGTTGGAGTTCAACAAGATGATCCGCGCGATCGGGCGGGTGCCGCACAGCGATAACCTGATGGTCACACGGGAAACCGCAACGCCCGAACTGATGGAGCGGCTGGCCCTTGACCCGGAGAAGGAACATACGCTGGTGTTTGTGCGCCGCCGCGTGCTGGCAGATGAAACGCCGGTGCTGTACTCCACCGATATTCTGCCGCTGGCACTGTTCGGCGGCAAGCGGCTTGATGCAATCGACTTCAGCCGCCCGATCTTTGAGATCGTTGAGCAGCACTGCCGCGTGGAGGTAGCCGAGACATTGACAACGCTGCACGCTGTGATGGGTACACCGGGCATCCGCCGCCAGCTGGGGCTGCGCCCGGAGCAGGCACTTTTGCAGCTGGATGAGATCTGCTACTCCCGCACCTGCAAGCCGGTGCTTTGCTGCCAGACCTGCTACACGGATTTCTTTGATTTTGCCATGGTGCGCAAACTGGTTTGATTGTAAGCGGCATATCGCCGCTTAGAATATAGAGCTATTATAAAGGGGATTGTGTATGAGACATTTGATCGACCCGGCGGATTTTACGCTGGAAGAAACGCTCAGCCTGATGGACCTTGCCGACCGTATCCACGATGATCCGGCCGCTTATAAAGATGTTGCCGCGCGCAAGCGTCTGGCAACGCTTTTCTACGAGCCGAGCACCCGTACCCGTCTTTCGTTTGAGGCGGCCATGCTGAACCTGGGCGGTCAGGTGCTGGGTTTCCCGGATGCCGGTGTTTCCAGTGCCTCCAAGGGCGAGACCGTAGCCGATACCATCCGCGTGATCAGCTGTGTGGCAGACATTGCTGCCATGCGCCACCCCAAGGAGGGCGCCCCGCTGCGCGCGTCCCGCTACAGCCGCATTCCGGTCATCAACGCCGGTGACGGCGGCCACAGCCACCCCACCCAGACGCTGCTGGACATGATGACGATCCGCCAGCGCAAGGGGCATCTGGATCATCTGACCATCGGCTTCTGCGGCGACCTCAAGTTTGGCCGCACGGTGCACAGCCTGATCAAGAGCCTGTCCCGTCTGCCGGGCATGAAGTTTGTGCTCATCTCACCCGAGGAGCTGCGCGTGCCGGATTACATCATCAGCGAGATCCTCGAACCTAACAACATCCCCTATGTTGAGACACGCAGCATGGAGGAGGCTCTGCCCGATTTGGACGTCCTCTACATGACCCGCGTCCAGCAAGAGCGGTTCTTTAATGAAGAAGATTACATCCGCCTGAAAAACAGCTATGTCCTGACAAAGGAAAAGCTGGCTCTGGCCCCCGCGGATATGCCGGTGCTGCATCCCCTGCCCCGTGTGAATGAGATTACGCTGGACGTGGATGATGACCCGCGCGCAGCGTACTTTGACCAGGTGCAGAACGGTGTCTATATGCGCATGGCGCTGATCATGACTTTGCTGGGTCTCAAAGACCCCAAGACCGGGGAGGTAGCGTTCAATGTTGAAGGTTGATGAAATCCAGAACGGCGTGGTCATTGACCACATTACCGCAGGCACGGGTCTGGCGCTCTACCACATGATGGAGCTGGAAAAGCTGAACAATGCCAGCGTGGCACTTTTGCAGAACGTCCGCAGCCAAAAGGACGGAAAAAAGGACATAATAAAGATCGAGGGCGATGTCAGCGAGATGAGCTTTGACGTTCTTGCCTATGTTGACCCCAAAATTTCTATCACGGTCATCCGTGACGGCCATGTGGTGGAGAAGATTCGCCCCGAGCAGCCCAAGCGCCTGGTCAATGTCATCAAATGCACGAACCCGCGCTGCATCACTTCTATCGAGGAGGGCTGCGACCATATTTTTGCACTGACGCCGAGCGGCCGCTACCGCTGCATCTACTGCGAGCAGGAGTTCCGCGTCAAACCGTAAAGTGAGGTAACTGCGATGGAAAAGCCGAAGTTTCATCTGAATCCCAACGAGGAGATTGTCAAGACCATCCGTGAGGGATTAAAGCGTACGGGCGGATACTGCCCCTGCCGTCTGCAGCATATCCCGGAAAATATCTGCATCTGCAGCGAGTTCAAGCAGCAGCTGGCCGACCCGGACTATCACGGCCCCTGCCACTGCGGCCTGTATGTGAAGGATTGAGGGCTGTTCCGAAGCTGATAAAAATAGGGAGGTATCCGTCTGCTACAGGCGGATGCCTCCCTATTTGTTTGTGCAGCGGCGTTACACACAGGCCGTCAGGGTGTCCTGCGTCAGGATGATATGCCCGTTTGCATCGGCATCGGCCGTATAGACGGTGCCGGGCTGGGCGGTGCCGTCGGCGATCCTGTCGGCCAGTGCCTGCTCTACTGCACGGCTGACCGTGCGGCGCAGCTCCCGCGCGCCGTAGGGCGGCACCTTATCCCCTGCCAACGCCTTGGCGGCTGCGGCAGTATGGCGCAGGGTGTAGCCCTGCCCGGCTGCGCGTTCCTCCAGCTCGCAGAGCAGCCGGTCGGCAATGCCTGCCAGCTGTTCCGGGCCGAGCGGGTCAAACAGCACAGTCTCGTCCAGACGCCCCATCAGCTCGGGGCGGAAGAACTCCCTCGCCTCCCGGATTGCCTGCTGGCCGCGGCGGTCTTTTTCCGCCCCGGCAGCGCCGAAGCCCATGGGGGCCGTCTGCCCGGCAAGGCACCGCGCACCCAGATTGGAGGTAAGCAAAATGATGGTGTTGGAAAAATCCGCTCTGCGGCCCTGTGCATCGGTCAAGGTGCCGTCCTCCAAAATCTGCAGCAGCAGGTTTTGAATATCGCTGTGCGCCTTTTCGATCTCATCAAACAGCACAACGCTGTAGGGGCGGCGGCGCACAGCCTCGGTCAGCTGGCCGCCCTCATCGTGGCCTACATAGCCCGGAGGCGCGCCGATGAGCCGTGCCACGGTGTGACGCTCCATATATTCGGACATATCAAAGCGCAGCAATGCCTTCTCGCTGCCGAACCAGCCCTTGGCCAGTGTGCGGGCCAGCTGGGTCTTACCCACACCGGTAGGCCCCAAAAACAGCATCGCGCCGATGGGACGATTGTTCTCCCGCAGGCCGGTGCGGCTGCGGCGTATAGCGGCGGCTACCGAGGCTACAGCCCGCGGCTGGCCGATGACCTCTGCGGCAAGGCGCTGCTCCAGCTGTGCAAGCCGCTCACGCTCGGCCTCCCCCACACGCTCGGCGGGTACACCGCTCGCCTTGCTCACCACACGGGCAATGTCTGCCGGGGTCAGCGCTTTTTTCTCGCTGCTGTTTTCGGCAATGCGGCGTGCAGCCGCGGCTTCGTCCAGCAGGTCGATGGCCTTATCGGGCAGATACCGCCCCGGCAGATACCGCACACTCAGCTCGACTGCCGCATGGATGGCTGTGGACGGGATGGCCACCCCATGATAGCGCTCATACCGGGGCATCAGGCCCGCGAGAATCGTTTCGGCAGCGGTTGGTGTCGGCTCCTCGACCATCACCCGCCCGAACCGCCGCTCGAGCGCAGAGTCCTTCTGGATCGTTTTGCGGTATTCCTCCGGCGTGGTCGCACCGATGAGCTGTATCTCCCCGCGCGCCAGCATCGGTTTTAGGATGCTGGCGGCATCGATAGCCCCCTCCGCTGCCCCGGCACCGGCAATGATGTGGATCTCATCAATGAACAGGATGGTCGAGCGGTCGCGGTAAAGCTCCTCAAGCAGGTTTTTAAAGCGTTCCTCGAAATCACCGCGGTATTTCGTGCCCGCCACCATCGAGGCCATATCGAGCGATAAGACCCGTTTGCCCCGCAGGGCCGGGGTAATCTGCCCAGAGGCAATGCGCTGGGCCAGTGCTTCGGCCAGTGCGCTTTTTCCGACGCCCGGCTCCCCCAGCAGGCAGGGATTGTTTTTCTGGCGGCGGCAAAGGATCTCCACCATCCGCTCCAGCTCACTGTCACGGCACAGCACCGGGTCCAGACGGCCCTCCTGTGCAAGGCGTGTCAGGTCGCGGCCGTATTTTTCGCTGGGTCGGCCCGTGCGGCTGGCTGCCATCCGGGGCTGTGCGGGCAATACCAGCTGACCTGATAGCTGGCGGCACTCCCGCGCGGCCTGCGGCAGCTCGACACCAAGGGAAAGCATCCAGCGGCTGGCTGTGCAGGTGGAATCCTCAAGCATAGCGCAGAGCAGATGCTCATTTTCGGCCCGGGCAGCACTGGCAGCGTGCGCCCCCAGCACAGCAAACTCCATCGCCTTGCGCAGCTCCGGTGCAAGGTCGCAGCGGTGCAGCCTGCGCGGTGCGCCTTCGGCCCGGGCGGCACTGCAGTTGGCCAGCGCTGTGGTGGTGACCCGCTTGCGGCGCAGGAAGTCTGCTGCACTGCCGCGTGCCGTCTGCACCAGCGCCAGCAGCAGATGGCCTGTGTCGGCCTGACAGCAGCCCTGCCGCCCTGCCAGTACCAGCGCGGTGCGGACGGTGCGCGCCGCCGTGCGTGAAAAACCTTTGTAGCTGTAGACCCAGAACATCTGCATATCCTCCTCCTGTATCTGCCCATTGAAAGTATAGACGCCGGACGGATAAATAATCATCGAAATCCGTTGAATCAGGATATGACAAATTCCCGAATTAGTGGTATAATAATGCAGTTACACGCAATCTGTACCTATGAGGTGGTCTTTCATGCACAAATTGATGCGTTACATCAAGGGCTATGAGCGACAAGCCCTGTTGGCGCCGCTATTCAAGATGTTGGAGGCCTGTTTTGAGCTGTTTGTACCGCTGGTCATCGCCAGCATCATTGATACAGGCATCAAAAACGGGGATGCAGCTTTTATCTGGACGCGCTGCGGCCTGCTGGTTCTACTGGCTGCCATTGGTCTTGCCAGCAGCCTGACGGCCCAATACTTTTCCGCCACGGCGGCACTGGGCTTTGGCACGGCGCTGCGCAGGGACCTGTACCGTCATATTGACACGCTGAGCTACAGCGAACTGGACGGTATCGGCACCCCCACGCTGGTCACGCGGATGACCAGTGATATCAATCAGGTTCAGAACGGTGTGAACCTGACCCTGCGTTTGCTGCTGCGATCGCCGTTCATTGTTATTGGCGCGCTTATCATGGCGTTTTCGATCAGCCCCAGACTGACGCTGCTTTTCCTCGGCGTTACCGTTGCGGTCTCGCTGATCATCTGGGCAATCATGCGGGTCACGGTGCCGATTTACCATGAGGCGCAGAACGGTCTTGACCGTGTGACGCTGCTGACCCGTGAAAACTATGTGGGTGCCCGTGTGGTGCGCGCTTTTGCCCGGCAGGCCGATGAATTGGCTGCCTTTGTCGAGACGAACGATCATTTGAAATCTCTGCAGTTTGCAGCGGGCCGCATCTCCGCCCTGATGAATCCCCTGACCTATCTGGTAGTCAACCTCGCCGTGGTAGCGTTGCTGCTGCGCGGCGGCATGGAGGTCGATGCCGGTGCGCTGACTCAGGGTGAGGTTATCGCGCTGATCAACTATATGAGCCAGATCCTTCTGAGCCTGCTGCGTCTGGCAGATCTGGTCGTCTCTGTAACGCGCGCGTTGGCCAGCGGTATGCGTGTGAATGAGATTCTGAACACCCGCACCACGATGGAGGACCCCGGCACGGCACCGCTCGCGGTTGACGGTGCTGCCGAGGCGGTCCGGTTTGAGCATGTGGATTTCACCTATCATGGTGCGGGCGCACCCAGCCTGACCGATATTTCCTTTGCGGCCGGCTGCGGCGAGACCATCGGCGTGATCGGCGGTACCGGCAGCGGCAAATCGACCCTGATCGATCTGATCTGCCGCTTTTACGACGCCGGCCGCGGCACGGTGACACTGTTCGGCCGCGATGTAAAGCAGTACAGCTTTGCACAGCTTCGCAGCCTTGTAGGCATCGTACCCCAGCAGGCGGTGCTGTTTACCGGCACCATCCGCGACAATATGCAGTGGGCCGCCCCAAATGCCACCGATGCACAGATCTGGGAGGCGCTTGAAATCGCACAGGCCGCAGACTTTGTCCGCAGCAAGCCCGGCATGCTGGATGCCCCTGTGGAAACGGCCGGACGCAACTTTTCCGGCGGGCAGCGCCAGCGGTTGACGATTGCACGCGCACTGGTACCGAAGCCGAAAATTTTGATTCTCGATGACAGTGCCTCCGCGCTGGATTTCGCCACCGATGCAGCCCTGCGCAAGGCCATTAAAGAAAAAACGCAGGGTATGACGGTCTTTATCGTCTCCCAGCGCGCGGCGAGCGTGCAGCGCGCCGACCACATTCTTGTGCTGGATGACGGCACTTTGGCAGGTGATGCCCCCCATGCCGCACTGCTGCAGAGCTGTGAGGTCTACAGAGAAATCTGCCTGAGCCAGCTGAGCAAGGAGGAGGTGGCCAAAACACTATGAGCAAGACATCGAAGAAGCTTGACCGCAATACGATCCAACGCGTTCTGCAGCTGATCCGCCCCTACAAGGGCATGGTCATTCTTACGCTTACATTGGCGCTCATCACGGTTGTCACCACCCTGCTTGCACCGGTGCTGGCCGGCAGGGCGGTCGATAAGATCGTGGGGCCCGGGCAGGTAGATTATCAGGGGCTTGGCCGCATCGCATTGGCTATGGCTGCCACGATCGCCTGCACGGCGCTCTCCCAATGGCTGATGAATGTTGTCAACAACCGCATCACCTTTCAGGTCGTGCGGGATATGCGGGTGCGCGTGTTTGAGCAGCTTGAGATTCTGCCACTGAAATATATGGACGCCCACCGCCCCGGCGATG
>ERZ506978.138-NODE-138-length-43774-cov-10.634896_pt1 | contig 43774 bp, 47 predicted proteins | sample MGYA00512888_ERZ506978 | MGnify/ENA metagenome assembly ERZ506978
CACGTCTTTCCAATGGACCTATGGAGTCTTTCAACCGAAAGCCGAAAGATCTTAAGAGAGAATCGAGAGGATTCTCTGATTTTAATTATACACGCAATCGCATTCTCTGGGCTACAAGAGACAATCCAAGCGTTAGAGGTATTCCTAAACCAAAAGATGAGATCAAAAAGAATAAAGGAAAAAAACGCGGATCATATAATAAGAAAAAATAATATAAAAATATAACTACAATTTAATAATCACAGTAAGAAAAACACAACTAAAAAAGAGATGCATTTCTGCATGTACCAACATACAGATTTACATCTCTTTTGAATTTGAAATTTTAACGAATATTCACAGACCCCGAACTAGGCCCCAAATGATTGCGCTAAAACCCTAAATGATTTTGGTTACCCACTAGCTGCTCATAGTTTTTGTATTGCGAGTGTATTTAAAGCCTCTGAAATATCTTCTTTCGATAAACATACCATTCTATGATTGGCATCATAATAATCAAACTTTTTAATGAAGCTCATCAAATCACGATACTTCACTAAGCAATCATTCATAAAGACATACCACTCTTCTATCCCCTCAATTTGATTCAATACCACATAAGGCTCTATCGGAAGAATCGTTAGTATATCAGCTCCTAGTGCATACATACCAATTCTTCTACCATGCGCGTTATAAATTCTTGGCGTGGCATAATATGCATCCAAAGTTTGTTGATTATGTAGATATTGCCCAAACAAATCTAAGTCTGTGCCAAAATCATTCAATTCATTTTCCCCAATTGAAATCGGATGAAGAATGCCAAAGATTTCAAAATACTTATGATCCGATAATTTACTCTTCAAGTCCATAAGTGCATCGGCACTCGTTCTTTTATCATACACCATCTGTAAGTCAATATCCTTTATATTCATTAGCCAATCATCTTTCACAAATTCATTGGTATCCATATATTCACAATATACTTTCACTAAATAATAAAACAATTGAATTTCATCCATACTTGTAGGAAGACTTAAATTCAAACAAATATCATGATTTTGAATATAGATTTCAATCCCTCTTTGAAGATATTTATGATCAAACAAGATCGTATGATTCCCTATCTGATTAGGAATTAATTGACAATTTTCATCCATAACCCCAAAAGATAAGTGAGACATTTTAACTAAGTCATCGATTATAAACTTTTTTCTACGAAAGAAACCCTTCTGCATAATACGAACATTCACAGACATACTAACACCTGCTCTCTACCAAAATCATACACTTAAACAGATGTTTTTAATAGTTAAAACCACTTTTTCTTTTTAAAATATATAACCTCTAAAATAATGATCAATATACAGACTGCAATCACAATAAAATAGCCATAGGCACTATCTAATTCTGGCATAGTCCTAAAGTTCATTCCATACCATCCGGTAATTAATGTCAATGGCATAAAGATGGTTGTCACAATCGTTAAAAACTGCATAATTTGATTCTGACGCATTTCCACTTGTGTTTGATGCATTTCACGAAGCTGAATGGAATACTCTGCCAAACGATCCGTAACATTCGATAGACGTGTTAGTCTTTTCTCTAGTGTTTCAAAATGTGTATCATTATAAAATTCCTGCAAATTTTGTACAACCTCAATCATCTGATCATAATACGAATCAAAAGTACTTATCGTTTTCCTCATTTCAAATATTTGTGATTCATAATGTGATCCCTTATGCGACATTAACTGATCTTCTATTTTCTCAAGTTTCATTTCTAATTTTTGAAGAAACTCCATATCCTCTTGAATCAATATATTCATCAAGTTTAGAATACATTCACTAGGCTTATTCCCTGAAATCTTTTGTTTAAAAATATGTTCAGGATCGCAAATCAAAAAATCACTATCATTTAATTCGATACTAAACATCTTCTTATTCTTAGATTTTGATTTTGAAGGAACCCAAAAAGAACCCGATAATTGATTATTTTCTTTATGTATCCTGCAATAATGAATATGATTTAAACGCTTTTCATTTATTACCTCTATCTTCATAATTCCCCCCCTTAAAAAAAGAATACACCATATAGGTGCATTCTTGTAGTTATTCAATTGGAATAAATCTATTTTCTTCTACTTGTTTAGGTGCTTCCTTAGGAACAACGATCTTCAATTCTCCATTGTCAAAGGAAGCTTTGACATCTTCCTGATGAATACCTTCACCAACATAGAAGCTTCTTGAATAAGATCCGCTAACACGTTCTTTACGAACGACACGACCTTTTTCATCCTTGTCTTCTGTGTTCGAACCATGTGTAGCAGTTACTTTCAAATATCCATCTTTTAATTCCATCTGGATATCTTCCTTTTTAACTCCAGGAAGTTCCATACTCATTTCATAGTTTCCATCTTTTTCAACAATATCTGTCTTCATGACATCACTTGTAGTGTTTCCTGTAAAGAAATCATCAAATAAATCAAACATTGGATAGTACTTCATAAATATCGCCTCCTGATTACTAGATTATGAAATCTATCTTCAAGTTACGGGATATCTTTTGACTTATCTCTAACTTCAATTATCATTATAGTCACTTTTTTAGCACTGTCAACACTTAAGTGCTAATTTTTACAAAAAAATTAGAGTGTGATTTCTCACACTCTATTTACCCATTTCATTCATAGAAATCATTGAGAAACTCAAAGATTCCAATACTTTAATTAAGGCATGTGCCGTATCTAAACTTGTCATACAAGAAATGTTATTTTCTGCAGACACACGACGAATCAAGAATCCATCTTTACTTGTAGAATTATCTTTATTTGACATTGTGTTGATGACAAAGTTTACATGTCCATGACGAATAATATCCAATACTGTTTCATTGCCATTATCCTCATTGACCTTAGCAGCTACATGTACAAATAATCCATTGTCCTCTAAGAATTTAGCTGTACCTGCTGTCGCATAAATACCATAGCCAATGTTGTAGAAACGCTTAGCTAATTCTAATGCTTCCTGTTTATTTTCATCATCAATAGTCATCAATACACTTCCATGTAAAGGAATATTGATTCCAGAAGCTACAAGAGCCTTGTACAATGCTTTTTCTAAGTTTACATCGCTACCCAAAGCCTCACCTGTAGATTTCATTTCTGGTCCTAAGACTGTATCTACACTACGCAATTTTGCGAATGAGAATACTGGTGCTTTGACAAATACTCTTTCTTTATCTTCAGGATGATATCCAGGCGTTAATCCTTGGTCTTCAATACTTTCTCCAAGTACACACTTAGTCGCAATTTGAGACATAGGAACACCAGTAATCTTAGATAAGAATGGTACAGTACGAGAGGAACGTGGGTTTACCTCTAATACATATACATTGTTTTCTTTATCTACAATGAACTGAATGTTGTATAAGCCAACAAATTCAAAGCCTTCACCAATTCTTGTTCCATAATCAATGATTGTTTCTTTCACCTTCTCATTGATAATCTGTGTAGGATATACACTAATTGAGTCACCAGAGTGAATACCCGCACGCTCAATATGCTCCATTACACCTGGAATATATACATTCTTTCCATCCGCAATCGCATCGATTTCAAGTTCTTTACCAACGATATATTTATCAACTAAGATTGGCGCATCATGACTAATTTCCTTAACAGCTGTTGCCATATATACTCTTAATTCATCATCATTATGTACGATTTCCATAGCACGACCACCCAATACATAGCTTGGACGTACTAATACCGGATAACCAATCTTGTTTGCGATAACCAACGCTTCTTCAACGGTTACAGCTGTCTCACCCTTTGGCTGAGGAATATCCAATTTATGTAACATAGCTTCAAATTCATGACGGTCTTCCGCTAAATCAATAGAGTGTAATGAAGTACCTAGAATCTTAACGCCATGTTCTACTAATGAATCCGCTAAGTTGATAGCTGTTTGTCCACCAAATTGAACAATAACACCCAATGGTTTTTCTAAATCAATTACGTGCATTACATCTTCTGTAGTTAATGGTTCAAAATACAATTTGTCACTAATTGAGAAATCTGTTGATACTGTTTCTGGGTTGTTGTTGATAACAATAGCTTCATAGCCTTCTTCACGCAAAGTCTGTACACAATGTACTGTCGCATAATCAAATTCAACACCCTGTCCGATACGGATTGGTCCAGAACCTAATACAACGATTTTTTTACGATCTGTACGTTCAGATTCATTTTTATTATCATAACTTGAGTAGAAGTATGGAGTTGCACTCTTGAATTCACCAGCACAAGTATCTACCATTTTATAAACTGGAATGATTCCATTTTCTTTACGTAAATTATATAAATCGAATTCTTTCATATCCCAGTTACGCGCAATGTAGCTATCCGCAAATCCATATTTCTTTAATTTACGCAATACGGTAATGTCCTTAACATTTTCCATCATCAACTTTTCTAAGCTGATAATTCTTAACAAGTGGCACAAGAAGAAATTATCCATCTTCGTTACATTATGAATTGTCTCCATATCATATCCATCACGAAGCCATTGTGTAACAGCGAAGATTCTTTCATCATCACACTTTTTGATTTTTTCAAGTAATTCTTCTTTAGATAATCCAACCAATTCTTTTTTATAGATATGATCCACTTTCATTTCTAAAGAACGAACAGCCTTTAAGAAAGATTCCTCAAAGTTACGTCCAATCGACATAATTTCACCCGTCGCCTTCATCTGTGTTCCTAAATGACGATCGGCATTAGGAAACTTATCAAATGGGAAACGTGCAAACTTAGTTACAATATAGTCTAATGCAGGTTCAAAACATGCATAACTTGTTTTAGTGATTGGGTTGATAATCTCATCCAAACCTAAGCCAACCGCTAATTTAGCACTAATCTTCGCAATTGGATAACCTGTTGCCTTACTTGCCAAGGCTGATGAACGAGATACACGAGGGTTTACTTCAATTACATAATATTTAAAGCTATTTGGGTTTAATGCCAACTGAACGTTACATCCACCACAGATTTTCAATGCACGAATGATTTTTAAAGATGCATTACGAAGCATTTGATTTTCACGATCTGTCAAAGTTTGAACTGGCGCAACAACCGTACTGTCTCCAGTATGCACACCTACTGAATCAATATTTTCCATGTTACATACAACAATCGCATTATCTTTGGCATCGCGCATTACTTCATATTCAATTTCTTTATATCCCGCAATACTTTGTTCAATCAAACATTGATGAACTGGACTTGCCTTTAAACCTGAATCACAAATTTCACGAAGTTCAGCCTCATCATCGGCAAAACCTCCACCAGTTCCACCAAGTGTATAAGCTGGACGAACAACTAATGGATACCCTTCGCGATTTGCGAATTCAACAGCTTCTTCTACAGTATGAACAATCATACTTTCTGGTACTGGCTCATTGATTTCCTGCATTAAAGAACGGAATAATTCACGATCTTCTGCACGGTTGATCGCATGTAGGTCTGTACCTAAAATTTCTACACCAAACTCATCCAAAATTCCATCTTCATGTAATTCTACAACTAAGTTTAATCCGGTTTGACCACCTAATGATCCTAAAATGGCATCTGGTCTTTCTTTATAGATAACACGTTTTGCGAAGTCTACTGTTAAAGGTTCAATATAAACACGATCCGCAATCGCTGTATCTGTCATGATTGTAGCAGGGTTAGAGTTAATTAAGATAACTTCATATCCTTCTTCACGAAGAGATTGACATGCTTGGCTTCCAGCATAATCGAATTCAGCAGCCTGACCAATGATAATTGGGCCAGAACCGATAACTAAGATTTTTTTGATATCTGTACGTTTAGGCATTTTTATTCTCCTCCATTAATTCAATAAATTGATCAAACAAGTAACGAGAATCTTCTGGTCCTGCACTTGCTTCTGGGTGATATTGCACCGCAAAACAAGGATAGTCTTTATGACGAACACCTTCACAACTCTTATCATTTAATGCTTGGTGTGTCATTTCCAAACGAGTATCCTTCAAGCTATCAATATCTACCGCAAAACCATGGTTTTGAGAAGTAATTTCTACTTTACCAGTTGATAAATTTACAACTGGATGGTTAGCACCACGGTGTCCAAACTTTAATTTATATGTTTTTGCACCACAAGCTAAAGAAATCAACTGGTGACCTAAACAAATTCCAAATACGACAGTCTGAGGAATCAATTCCTTGATAGTCTCGATTGCGACTTGTACATCCGTTGGATCTCCAGGCCCATTTGACAACATAACGCCATCTGGACAATATGACATGATTGTACTTGCTGGTGTATCATAAGGAACAATAACTAAATCGCATCCACGCTTTGATAGCTCACGAACAATCCCTAATTTTGCTCCAAAATCCATCAACACAACTTTTTTGCCACGATTTGGGATTGGGAATACTTTATTTGTAGAAACACGAGCCACTTGATCATGTAAAAAATCAGCTGCTTTTAAGCCTGCAACAATCGCATCCACATCGGCATCCACGTTTGCCATAGTCGCTTTCATGGTACCTACATTACGAATCTTCATTGTGATTTCACGTGTATCAATATCATAAATACCTGGAATATTTTCTCTTTTTAAGAAATCATCCAAAGTTTCCTGGCTTCTAAAATTACTTGGGAATTCACAATAATCTTTAATTACAAATCCAAATACACATGGAACCATGCTTTCATTATCATCACGATTGATTCCATAGTTTCCAATCAATGGATATGTCATCATTACAATCTGACCACAATATGAATTATCTGTTAAAATCTCTTGATAACCCGTCATTGAAGTATTAAATACCAATTCACCGATTTGGAAGTTGTCACTACCAAATGCAGTTCCACGATATACACTTCCATCTTCTAAAATTAAAAGTCTTTCCATAATTTGTCCTTTCTGTTATTTACTCAAAAAAAAGATTAGCAAATAAACGCATTGCCAATCTTTAAATGGAACTATTAAAAAGTATAGCACTACGAAGAATACTATTCATCTCGATCACTGACGTTTTTTTCACAAACAAAACTGGATTCTTGATCATACGTATCCTCCTTTTGAAAAAAATACTATATTTCTCTGCTTAGTATACTACCACAAATCATGAAAATTTCAATAATAAAGTTAAAAAAAGATGTGATTTCTCACACCTTATTTTGACATCGTTGCTTCAATTTCCTTATATGTTTCAACTGGGTTAGCACTCTTCGTAATTGAACGACCAACTACGATATAATCACAGCCTTGTTCTTTCGCAAATGCAGGAGTTGCAACACGCTTTTGATCATCCTTAGAATCACTTGCCAAACGAATACCTGGAGTTACCGTTAAGAAGTCATCTCCACAAGCTTCATGAATTGCCTTAGCTTCATGAACTGAACATACAACACCGTCTAAGCCTGCTTCTTTGGCATTCTTAGCGTATTTAATAACACAGTCAATTACTTCACCAGGAATTCCCAATTCGTTATTCATGGCTTCCTTAGAAGTACTTGTAAGCTGAGTTACACCAATACACATAGGACGTTTTCCATCCTTAGCACCTTCATTTAATCCGTCGATGGCAGCTTTCATCATCGCAATACCACCAGCACAGTGTACATTGACAATATCTACACCTAAGTTTGCTAAGTTTTTCATTCCACCCTTAACTGTGTTAGGAATGTCATGCAATTTCAAATCTAAGAAAATGTGGTGACCCATTTCCTTCACTGTTTTTACCATTTCTAAACCACACGCATATGTTAATTCCATACCAATCTTTACATATACTGGTTCATTAAATTGTTTTAAGAAATCTACAACTTCTTCTTTACTCGAAAAATCTAATGCTACAATTGTTTTACTCATTATTTAAAACTCCTTCCAACTGCTTCTTCAATATTCTTATATCCATACTTCTCTAATACTTTTGGAAGATCCTCAATGATTTTTGGACATACATAAGGATCCACAAAGTTTTGAGCACCCACTTCAACAGCGCTTGCCCCAGCATTTAAGAATTCCAATACATCCTCTGCACAAGTAATTCCACCAACACCAATGATTGGAATATTTACGGCCTGTGCTACTTGATATACCATTCTTAAGGCAACTGGTTTAATGGCAGGGCCTGAAAGACCACCTGTTACATTCGCAAGTAATGGTTTTCCCGTTTTTAAATTAATACGCATACCCATTAAAGTATTGATCAATACAATACCATCTGCACCGGCTTCTTCAACGGCTTTGGCAATTTCTACAATATCCGTTACATTAGGTGATAACTTCACATATACAGGTTTTGTAGCTGCTTCCTTACAAATCTTAGTCACATGTGCTGCAAGTTCAGGCTTTGTACCCAAACCAATACCACCATGTTTTACATTTGGACAAGAAATATTCAATTCATAAGCCTTAATAACTGGCTGATTATTCAATTTCTTGATAACTTCAACATAATCTTCTTCACATGCACCAGCAACATTGGCCATGATTTCTGTATCATATTGTGCAAGGAATGGAAGTTCATTTTCAATAATTGAATCTACACCCTTGTTTTGTAGTCCAATCGCATTCAACATTCCCATAGGTGTTTCAGCAATTCTAGGTGTAGGATTTCCAAAACGCTCTTGTGGCGTAGCCGATTTGATGGCGATACCACCCAATACACTCAAATCATATAATTCGGAATATTCTTTACCAAATCCGAAACATCCACTAGCTGGAATAATTGGATTTTTTAAATTCAATCCTGGTAGTTTTACTGAAATATCCATTATAAAGCCACCTTTCCCATTTCAAATACAGGACCATCCTTACATACACGTAATGAATGTCCTTCTACATCTTTCACAACACAACCCATGCAAGCACCTAAACCACATGCCATACGAGCTTCTAATGAAATATATCCTTCACTATATTGTTCGTTGATTGCTTTCAACATAGGTAAAGGTCCACAGCTTAACACAAATTTACATGTCACATTGTTTTCTTTGATTGCATCTAAAGCTGTACCCTTTGTACCTAATGAACCATCCATAGTTGCGACATACACATCACATCCTAGTGCCTTAAATTCATCTACATAGAATACACTATCCGCATCATTTGCACCTAAAACAACAGTTACACGTGTATTTTTACTTAAATATTGTTTTGCGGTTTCATATAGTGGCGGTACACCAACACCTCCACCAATTAATAACACTTCTTCTTTATCCTCAATTGGAAAACCATTTCCAAGTGGACCAAAGATATCTAATTTTCCTTCAAGTTCAGTCATTTTTAAAGTACCTTCACCAAGCACTTTGTAGATAATGACTAAAACATCTTCCTTAATTTCACTAATCGAGATAGGTCTACGCAAATAGAAACCTGGAACTGTGATTTCAATGAATTGACCAGGCTTAGCTGTTTTAGCTAAGTCTGTTTTCAATTCCATTTTCCAAATATCTTTTGCGATTTTGACATTCGATATAATCTTCGCAAATTCCTGCATACTATTTCCCCATTTCATTCATAGAAATCATTGAGAAACTCAATGACTCTAAAACTTTCACTAATGCATTCGCTGTATCTAAACTTGTCATACAAGAAATGTTATTTTCTGCAGACACACGACGAATCAAGAATCCATCAGCACTTGTGTTCTTCTTATTAGACATTGTGTTAATGACAAAGTTTACACGTCCATTACGAATAATGTCTAAAACGTTTTTACCATCTTCTGTTTCAATCTTACTAGCACGATGAACATACAATCCTTCAGCTTCAAATAAGTCTGCCGTACCCTTTGTTGCATAGATTCCATATCCAATATTTGCGAAGCGTTTCGCCAATTCTAGTGCTTCTTGTTTATTCTCATCATCAATTGTCATTAATACATTTCCATGTTTTATCCTTTCCACACAGTCTTTCCATCTACGATGGTTTCTTTTACTTGCGCATTCACGCTCCAACCATTAAATGGCGTATTTTTTCCCATAGATTCAAATGTATCTATGTCGATCAACGATTCATGTTCTAAATCTACTAAGACTAAATCCGCATTATATCCTTCTTTGATTTGTCCTACATTCTCTAAGCCAAAACGCTTTGCAGGAGCTGCTGACATCCAGTTTACAAGTTGAGCCAAAGTCCAACGTTTTTGTCTGTGAACAAATTCTGTATACAACAAGGCAAACGCACTTTCTAATGAAACAATGCCAAATGGTGCTTTATCCATCGAACGTTTCTTTTCTTCATAGGTATGTGGAGCATGGTCATTGGCAATGCAATCCAATGTTCCATTTTCCAGCCCTTCAATCAAAGCCATACGATCTTCATGACTTCTTAATGGTGGATTCATTTTCCAATTTGGTCCAACCACATCCTTATCTTCTAATAATAAGTGGTGTACTGTAACTTCAGCACTTACATTTAATCCAGATGCTTTTGCGTCTTTTAGTGCTTTCACACTTTCCTTAGCTGAAATGTGACATGCATGATACGCATTTCCTACTTCTTTTGTCAGCTCTAAATCACGAATCAATTGTGCACTTTCACAAGCACTTGGAATTCCTAGCCAACCCTTTGATGTCACAACTTCACTGTCGTGTACACAAGCACCTGGTCTACGATAACGCATATCTTCTGTGTGAGCTACGATCATGCAGTCATTTTCTTTTGCGTTCCTCATGGCTTCTTTCATAATTTCTGGTGTTGCCACACCTACACCATCATCACTAAACCAACGAATTCCTAAATTCTTGATAGCTTTCATATCCACTACTTCTTTACTTGCTTCTTCATGAGTAATACAAGCATAAGGATATGTATGTACGACAGATTCTTTATCAATTAATTTCTGATAGTCTCTTATTGTATCCACATCATCTGGAAAAGGAATGACATTTGGCATCGCAAATACAGAAGTAAATCCCCCGTGTGCTGCCGCTAAGCTGCCTGTATGAATCGTTTCTTTTTCAGTGTGTCCTGGTTCTCTAAAATGTACGTGTACATCAACCAAGCCTGGAATTACAGTTAAGCCTGAAGCATCTATTGTTTCACAGTCTTTTGAAATAGAATCATCAATCTGAATGATCTTTCCTTCATCAATTAAAATATCTTTCTTTTCAACACGTTTGTCAATTAAAACTTGACCATTTTTTATTAAACGCATACTTATTTTTCCTCCTTAAATGGAGCCAAACCAAATCCACGCTTAATAACTGCCTTTCTAACTAACATACCATTGTGCATTTGCTCGAAAATTCTTGATTTCTCAGCTTCAACTAAATCTGTATCAATTTCAACTCCACGGTTTACTGGAGCTGGATGCATTACAATCGCTTTGTCTTTCATTCTTGCATAACGAGCTTTTGTAAGGCCATAGTTTTCAAGATATTCTTCATCAGTCATACCAGCCATTCCAGAGCCTCTTTCCTTCTGAATACGAAGCATCATGACTACATCTGCCCATTCAATAGCTTCATCAAAATCGATTGTTGGATAACCTGGTCTTTCCCATTCTTTTGGTCCGGCAAAGCGAACGGTAGATCCTAATTTTTCTAAAGCTTCTTTATCACTAGCTGCTACTCTTGAGTGTAAAATATCCCCACAGATAACCACATTTAAGCCTTCTAATGTGCCAAATTCATTTTGCATAGTTAATAAATCAAGCAAGCATTGTGTCGGATGGTTTCCTGCACCATCTCCAGCATTTAAAATTGGAATATTGATATTTTCCAATTCCTTGAAATATTCATCTTGAGGATGACGGATAACCACCATGTCATACCCAATTGATTCAAATGTTTTTACTGTGTCATAAAGTGTTTCTCCCTTTGTGACACTGGATGCTCCAGCCGCAAAATCAGCTACCTGGCATCCTAATTGGTGCTGCGCACTTTCGAATGAGAAATGTGTACGAGTTGATGCCTCAAAAAAAAGATTAGCAACCAATGCTTTCTGCATTGGTAATTGCCAATCTTTAAAGGAACTATTAAAAAGTCTAGCATCATCTAGAATGCTATAAATGTCTTCAACTGACAGATCTCTCATGGATAATAACGAATTTTTGTTCATATAATCCTCCTTATGACCTTAAAAAAATGGATTCAAAAAGCCCCTTTTCAAATCCAATTTTTCTTTCATATATACTACCATAATTCATGGATTTTTCAATAAGAAAATTCTTCATTACAATCCAAGTATGAACTACATTTACAGCATCTATATTTAAACTATTTTTTGATTGCGATACACTCGATTTCAACCTTAGCATTTTTAGGAAGTTTCGCCACTTCAAAACAGCTTCTTGCTGGGAATACACCCTTAAAATATTTTGCATATTCTTCATTAAAATTATATGAAGTCTTTCCTGTGATTTCAATCAGATTCATTTGGTAGTCACGGAAATAGGATTTGAATCTCTCATTCACATCCACGAGTTCAGACAATTGTCTAGCTGCATGCCAAGTCCTTTCTCCTGTATAGAATACTAGAATGTGTACCATGGGTAATTTTTCTTCTACCTTATTCTTCTTTAACAATCTGTCATAACCTACATACTCATATGTTGCAGCCCTTACAGCCATCGAAGCATCCACACAACTTTGATTTTCAATAATGAATGCACTATAAAGATTTCCATCATTGTACTTACGTATGACATCCACATGCTTTTCTAGCTCCATATTCGCATCATTCATTTCAGAATCAAGCTCTTCACAATTCTTAGCTTTAAGAACTTTTTCTCCATTAAAGAAATCGACAAAATAGACATCGTTTTGTCTTTTGATTTATTCATGTGTTTGAATCACCTCCTATCTCATATACGAAATAAATAGAGGTTTTTCTAAATTTTGATAATTTCACATAATTCATTTTGATTTCACAATATTTACCAAAGTTATACTAAATTTATGACAACATGGAATGATATTCTATAAGTGCCTTAAAAATAAGGCAAATGAATATAGAGAATAAACCAATATTCATATCTCTCTCCTAAAAATAATAAACAAAAAAAGAAGCCATTCTAGACGCCAACACTAGAATGGCTTTCTTTACTATGCGAATGCATTACATACTTTAATCGCAAAACGCATCAATACATATAAATCCTTGTAACTCTCTTTTTCAATACGAACTGTACAATCATCCATCTTTTCTACATTATTCATTTTCTTATGTGATAAAATTTAAATATAGGAAAGAAGGTGACCACTATGTGGAATCGACAACAAGTTAAAGAACAAGCTAAAATAATCATGAAAAGAAACTATTGGAAAATGTTTGTAGTTACACTACTTGCAGGATTGCTAACTGGTGAAAAAACAACGATCATTGAAAGAGTGCAGAACTTTGCGTCAACCAACATATCTTACGATACTTCACCTATATTTTATTCATCGAATTTCCAATATATATTTTATACATTCATTTCAATCGCAAGTATTCTAGGAATACTCTATACAATATTTATTGGTAATGTCATCGTAGTTGGAAAAAGTAGATATTTTATCAAGAACCATGATGTAAATCCTGAGCTTGGTGAAATCTTTAGTGGTTTTAAAGGTAACTATTTAAATGTAGTAAAAATCATGTTTTTGATGAATTTAAAAATATTACTATGGCTATTCCTATTCATAGTGCCTGGATTTATTAAGGCTTATGAATATTCTATGATTCCATATTTATTGGCAGAAAACCCAAACCTTTCTGCTTCCCAAGCCTTCTCTTTGTCTAAACAAATGACGACTGGACAAAAGATGGATTTATTTGTCTTAGATTTATCTTTTCTAGGATGGATCATTCTAGGTTTAATTTGTTGCGGAATTGGCATTCTATTTCTGCAACCATATCCAGAAGCTACAAGAGCTGAAGTATATTTGATTTTAAAACAACAAGTATAGGAGGAATTACATATGTTTAAAAAAGTTGATATTCATAGTCTAAGTTTCAATCCTTTTGATAAGATTGGAAAAGACTGGCTACTGATCAGTGCTACAAAAAATGGTAAAACAAACACTATGACCGCATCATGGGGAACTCTTGGTCATTTATGGAATAAAGATGTTGCGATTATCTTCATTCGACCACAAAGATACACAAAAGAATTCGTTGATGAGAGTGATACATTTACCCTATCCTTCTTTAAGGATAAACATAACGAATTATCTTACTTAGGTACAAAATCAGGTAAGGACGAAGATAAGGTTTCGAACGTGAACTTCCACGTTGAAATGGTAGATGGAAATCCTACATTTAAAGAAGCTAAAGAGGTCTTTATCTGTAAAAAAATCTATGTTGGAAAATTAGAAAAAGAACATTTCTTATTGCCTGAAATCTACAAAAAGAATTACCCACTTGATGATTTACATTATGTATATATAGGAGAAATTATGGATGTCTATGCGAACAAATAAAATTATTCATATCAATAACGAAAACATATTCGGTGCTACTACACTAAAAGATATTGCACTTCCTGAAAAGAACAATACCGCACTACATGTATGTATCAATTCAGAAGCTGTTATGAGCAATCGTAAAAGATTGGCCGAAGAATTAAATATGCCCCTAGATAACTGGGCACTTCCTTGGCAAAAACATACAAACAACATGGCTCATGTTACAGCAGGTGATAAAGGTAAGGGTGTTTACGATAAAGATACGAGCATTATGAATGTAGATGCCGTATATACGACAGAGCCAAATATTCTAATCGGTGTATTTACAGCCGACTGTTTAGGCATTCTAGTCGTCGATGAAACAACACCATGTATTTGTGCGATTCATTCTGGATGGAAAGGTACAACCCTAGAAATCACAAAAAAATGCTTGAACGAATTAATTGAGAAAGAGCTAATTCACCCCGAATCATGTCACGTGTATTTTTCTCCAAGCATCCAATATGATTCTTTAGAAGTAGGCATGGAAGTTGTTGAACAAATGAAACAAATCAGTATAGACACAACGCCATTCATTCGTTATATGCCAAATGAAAAAGCTTATATTGATAATCAAGGTATTAATATTGCGATGTGTAAAGATTTAGGTATTCCAGATAAAAACATTCATCCAAGTAAATATGACACAAAAAAAGAGCTCGACATTTGTTTCAGTTATCGTAATGATAAACAAACAGGCGAACACTTTACTTTTGGATACATTAAATAAACCCAAGTTAGCAGCTTGGGTTCTTTTGTCTTTCTCGAAGACGATTATCTAAATTGACCTTGCGATAGATTTCGGCATGCAGTTCATAGAAATCCATAGATTTCAGCATATCCTTTTTTTCCTTCGAACAATCCGGCCTGTCTAAGTAGTATAGGAAATGTGAATCTTGACACATATAGATGACCACGGCAAGTCCACAATCGAGGACATACGTTCTGGCATAAACATTTTTTTGATTATGAACTAATTCTCTTGCGAAATCTTCTGGTTCAAGATGGACGACAGTACACATTTCTTACACCCCCTTTGACACTTGCATTATGTATGAATTATAGATTCTTCTCAATAGTCTAGTTTAAACATTTAGCTTTCCAATTTTTTATTTACGATTCAAAAGATTTTGTTTCAATTTGAGTTGACTACAAAAATTTTAATCTTCAACGCTATTTCTTGTCTCAATTCCATTACATTCATTTTTCTTAATTCTTCTTTTTTATAAACATCGACATCAAGTCGATCCAAATAATAAAAATCATTCCCTACATAATAGCCATATACAATACCGGCAATGCCATTATCTAAAACAATCGGCGTAGGAATCAATTGTTCCTTCTTTTTCATCATTGCCTTCGCAAAATCAACCGGATTTAATCGAACTACCATATCAATCACACACTTTCTTTAGACAATCTCATTATGTGCAAAAACAATATTGAATTCATTACCAACTTTCAAATTATTTGTATTCCCACTTTTTTATTCTGTTTTCAAATAAATTCATCTATAATTTAATTGGATTCAAAAGGAAAAAGGTGAAAACATGTCAAAGAAGAAAGAGGAAAGACAACTTCAAATTCGTAAAATTATTGAAGAAAAAGAAAAAATAAAAGTCACAGAACTCGCTAAATTACTTTCTGTTACTCCAGAAACACTACGTAAAGATTTAGATGGACTACAAGAAAGAAAAATATTAGTTCGAGAACATGGCTACGCCAAGATTCAAAGTTCTTCTGTCGAAACATTTGTCGAATTAAAAGCACAAAAAAATAAAGAAATGAAAAAAATTGTGGCTCTAGAAGCATTTAACCGAATTGAAAACGGCATGACCGTATATTTAGATTCGGGAAGCACGATTTTAACTGCCATAAGCGCCTTACGAAACAAAAGCGACATCACTATTGTCACCAATTCTATACTTGTAGCTTATGAATGTGCCAACATGAATTTAAATATCATTATGGCTGGCGGTTTATTATTTAATATAGGGAAAAGAACCTATGGACATTTCGCAACCGAAATCATTGACCATTTAAACATTGATTTAGCCATCATGGGAACAGATGCTTTCACTGAAAAGAGTCATGGATTTACCACCATTTCTGCCGATGAACTTGGTTTTAAACGTCACGTTATGAATCAATCCGCAAAAAAAATCATGATCAGTGATGCAAGTAAAGTCAATAATAAAGCAGATATTGCGCCTTATGCCTTTTGTAAATTTAATGAGTTTGATGAATTCATCACAAACCATTTAACACCAGAACAATATGATGTTGTAAAAACGGTCAAGAAAGTCACACAGGTGTAGTTTATGTCAAAAAAGAAAGATGAAAGACAATTCAAAATTCGTCAACTTCTACAAGAACATCCAAAAATCAAGATATCCGATTTAGCTGACTGCTTTCAAACTTCAAGTGAAACCATTCGTAAAGATATTATTGAACTCGAAGATTCTAAAATCATTAAAAAAGAGCATGGCTGTGTCCTGCTCTTAGAAGAGCCTGATGAAATGCCCATTTCACTAAGAAATCAAGAATATATTGAGGAAAAGAAACAAATTATGAAACAAGCGTGCACCTTTATCAAAGAAGGAATGGTTGTCTATTTAGATGCCGGTAGTACATGTCAAGCAGGCATTCCTTTTCTTCAATCTATCCAAAATATTACGATTGTGACAAACTCCATCTTTGTAGCCTATAAATGCGCAAGACTTGATATGCATGTCATTTTAATTGGTGGAAACATTTCAAACAATGCTTACCGATCTTATGGAAGTCTTGCCAGTGAAACTATAGACTATATTCATATTGATGTTGCGATTTTAGGAACCAAAGGAATCAAAGACAACGATGGATTTACTACCTATGAAAATGAATATGAATTAAAACGACATATTCTTCAACAAAGCGAACAAATTATAGTAGTATCTGATGAAAATAAATTTAACGCACCGGCTGAATACACGTACAGTAAATTCAAAGAAGTGGATGTATTTATTTCAAACGCATTAACTAAAGAAGAAAAATCTCAAATCCAAGTTATCCCAGAAATAATTGAGGCAGAAGTTTAAATACTTCTGCCTTATGCGTATGGATGATCAATTGTGAGTACTAAATAAATCTTTTTATCCGATTGAATATACTTTAGAAGCATTGCTTCAATTTCTTCCTGCGTATACTTTTCTTCAAATGGAATGACCAAATCAAACACCAAATTCACATGTGTAGGACCAAACACAATTCTAAAGTCATGAAATCCCCATTTTGGATCAATTTGATGAATGGCTTCCACCACTTTTGCACGATACAATTCAGTTTCCGGATCATTTACCTTTACTGGATCCATATGTAGAACCAAATCAATATTCATATTCTCCTTGACTTCACGTTCAATATTATCAATATGATCATGCGTTTCAAAAATATCTTTTGAAGAATCCACTTCTACGTGGGCACTCGCAAAAATCTTATTTGGACCATAATTATGCAGCATCATATCATGTACACCTAAAATTGCTGGATGGGCCATGATCATATCTACAATATTATGTACAAGTTCAGGATCTGGGGCTTCTCCAATTAAAGAATTAATCATATCTCTTAATAAACCATAAGCTCCATAAAGGATAATTCCTGAAACTACAATACCCATATATCCATCTAGATTGAAGTGAAGAACTGGAGACAACAATGTCGATACAAGAACGGCTGTTGTTCCACATACATCACTAATTGAGTCCAATGCCGTTGCTTCTAATAGACTTGAATCATATGTTTTAGAAAGTTTCTTATTGTATGTATACATCCAGAATTTAACTATGATAGAAACCAAAAGAATAATGACCGATGCCAATCTAAAATCAATACTTCCAGGATGAATCACTTTAGAAATACTTTCTTTTGCGGTTTCAAAGCCTAAAACCAAAATCAATATTCCTACAAATAGAGATGCGATTGTTTCCGTTCTTTCATGTCCGAAAGGATGATCTTTATCTGCTGGTTTATTTGAGAGATGGAACGATAAGATTGAAATAATATTTGAGCCAGCATCTGTCAAGTTATTTACGCCATCCGCTTGAATAGATACTGAGTGAACAATTGTACCAATCAAAAATTTAATTACAAATAAAAACAAGTTATTCAATATACCAACAATTCCAGATAGTTTCCCAACACTCGTTCTGACATTTGCATCCTTTGTATCTTGATAATTTTTTATAAATCTACGTACTAAAAAATCCATTATAAATCACCTTCACGTTTTTAAAGTATATCTCACACAAAGATAAAATACAAAGCGAAACAGGTAGTATAATTTAACTTTACAGTTGCACCTTTCATTAAAATCAGATACATTTTAATTAACGGAGGAACATATTATGATTAAGAAAATCGACATCTTGGCTGCCGATGTAGATATGACACTCAGCGCCAAAAGTAGTCCCTTACCTGAAATCACAATACAAGCTTTAAAAGAACTCCATAATAAAAATGTAAAAATTGGTCTTGCGACAGGTAGAGAAATCACTGAAATGGAAAAGACTAAAGGAATGTTTTGGAAACTAGGCTTTGAATTTGATTTTATTATCGGTCTAAATGGCGGTATGTTGTATGATCGCAATCTTGATAAAATGTACACAATGGACATGTTAAGTATCGAAGAAATGAAAGAAATTCTAACTTCCTTAATGCCCATCATTGAAGAAAAGAAAGTATCTGTAAATGTAGAAGGAAATCAGCTTCGCAATGTTATGAATATCAGTGAAGATTTATTGGATATGTCAAAACGCAGGAATATTCCACTCATCGATAAAACAGGCGATATTGATGGTTTCTGTGAAAAAACTGTATATAAGTTCTTATTTAGGACAGACCCAGAAACAACGCAACTTATCCGTGATCAAGTAGAAGAACAATATAAAGGGAAATACCAAACTATTGAAACATTCCCAGGAACTATCGAATTAATGTATAGTGGTTTCTCTAAGGGAAGAGGTTTTGAAATGTATTGCGAATGGAATCAGATTCACTTAGAAAATACAATTGCGTTTGGTGATAATGAAAATGATAATTCTTTACTACTCACAAGTGGATGGGGAGTCTGCCTAAAAGATGGCAATCCAAACACAAAGGCATTGGCCGATGATATCACAGACTATGATTGTCTTGATGGTGGTGTAGGACACTACATATTTGATCATATATTAAACAACAAGGATGTGGAATTCTAGAAATCCACACCCTTTTCATTAAAATAACTCGCTTTTTTTCTCCATATATTATCTTTTCTCCTATATTCTTACTATTAGTGTACACCAATTTAAAAGAAAGAAAACCCAATCAACATAATGTGGATTGGGTTAACAATACTTAGTTATTAGAATGTAGTAATTTATTTGGAATATACATTAAACCTCGTTTAAACACATCCCAAAAGCTTAATGATCGAAGCATTCGATCTGCAGGCACATACTCTCTTATAGTACGCAGTGTTTTTTTATTGTCTTTTGTGGAGAAGGTAAAGTATGTTTTCTCATTTATGAAAATCACAAATCGAGAAATACTTTTATTAAATAAGACGCTCGCTTCCACTCGATCAATTGTATCCCATGGAATTTGAATACAATCTTCAACATTTCTTTCATTATAGAATTCAAACGCTTTATTTCCAACCATAACATTTCCATTGGTACTTAACCCAGCAAAAGATGTTGCCTTGATTGTTAGATCAACTTTTGAATTTAATGATTGCGCCATATGTACCTCCTTAAGCTATTACATAATTCCGATTACACGACCAACAATACCAACTACGAATAATGCGATAATAATTGTGATTGGAGAAACTTTCTTCTTCAATAATTTACAGCATAATAATGTTAATAATAAAGCTGCAAGACCTGGAATCAATGAATCTAAGTTTTGTTGTAATGTTGTAACTTTGATTTGATTTAAACCAGTAGCTCCTAATGAAGAATATTGTTCTAATGCACTCTTAATTCCGTCTGCATTTCCTTGAATTTGTGACCAGTCAATGTATGCACCTTCAGATTGAGTAACACTTGAAACAACTGGAGTAAATGAAATACTTACCCAACGTTGAACCAAGGAACCAATGATAAACATACCTAAAATACTTGCCCCTTGAGTAATTTTTCCAAGAAGTCCACCAGACATATCTTCAGCAATTTTAGTTCCTACATTGTAACCAAATTCTTGTGTATACCACATAAATGCTAAACGAATTACGTTCCATAATACGAAGAATAAGATTGGTCCTAAAATGTTTCCACTTAATGCCAAAGAAGCTCCTAAAGCACCTAAGATTGGACGCATTGTAAACCAGAATACTGGGTCACCAACACCAGCTAAAGGACCCATCATACCAACTTTTACACCTTGGATTGCTGTATCATCTACATTTTCACCATTTGCTTTTTCTTCTTCCAAAGCAAGTGTAACACCCATTACTGGACTTGATACATAAGGGTGAGTGTTATAGAACTCCATGTGACGTTTTAAAGCCGCAATTTGATCTTCCTTGTTAGAATATAATTTCTTGATTGCAGGAATGATTGAATAGCACCATCCACCATTTTGCATACGTTCATAGTTCCAAGAACCCTGAAGGAATTGATGACGCCACCAAACTTTTTTACGATCTTGTTTAGTTAATGTAATTTTTTCAGCCATTTTCATTTACCTCCTTCAAAATCCTAGTAATCATTCAAGATGTCGCCTAATGGATCACCAGAACCAGTATTTGATCCTCCACCACTATTTTTAGCAGCATCTTTCAAACCTAAATAAACGATTGCGATAACAACACCAATAACACCTAAAGCAATTAGTGTGAATTCACTTACACAAGCAAATACGAAACCTAAAGCGAAGAATGGCCAAGTTTCTTTTGTAGCCATCATGTTGATAACCATTGCATAACCAACAGCGGCAACCATTCCTCCACCAACTGTCATACCACCTGATAACCAAGCAGGCATTGCATTTAATACACTTGTTACAACTGAACTAGGTACGAAACATAATGCAGCAGCAGGAATTGCAATACGAACACCTTGTAAACAAATACCTACAATTTGCCAACGTTCAATTGCTCCAAAATCACCTTTTTCAGCAGCAGCATCCATGAAGTGAACAACTGGAATTGCAAGTGTACGACAAATCATAGTTAAGAATAAACCAGCTACTGATAATGGAATAGCTACGGCAATTGCTGTAGAAATAGCAGTTGTAGTATCTGTTGCTCCACCATTTAAACCTAAAACCATGATAATTGCAGAAGCAACTGAAGCTAGTGCAGCATCGGGTGCAACCGCTGCACCAATGTTTGCCCAACCTAAAGCCATCAACTGCAAAGAACCACCTAACATAACGCCTTCTTTTAAGTGACCAGTAACCAAACCAATTAATGTACATGCTACTAATGGTTGGTGGAATTCATATTGGTCAAGAACCCCTTCCATACCGGCTAAGAAGGCAACAATTACAACTAAAATAATGCTAATCGCTGACATAATAATCTCCCTCTAAATTTACTTTAACTCTGTTTTTGCTTTTTTAAGAATTTCATTGAAGTTTTCAGGTGAATCTGTTGGCACCTTACGAACATCGATTTTAATTCCCATTGCTAATAATTCATCAAATGTTTTTACATCATCACTTCCCATAGAAACGGCCTTTGTACATACAACCTTTCCTTGAGAGTGTGCCATTGAACCTAAGTTCAATTCTTTAATATCCACTCCACCTTTGATAGCTCTTAATGCATCTTGTGGTGTTTCAAACAACAACATCGCTTTTGTGGCTCCAAAACGAGGATCCTTCGCAACTTGGATCATCTTGTCAACTGGAACGACATTTGCTTTTACTCCTGGAGGAGCTGCTTGTTCGATCATGTTCTTTCTTAAATTGTCATGAGCTACATTATCACTAACAACAATAATACGGTTTGGCCCAACTGTCTTTGTCCAAGCTGTGGCTACCTGACCATGAAGTAAACGTGTATCAATACGTGCTAAGCCATATTTAATATGTCCATCTCCGAGGACTGTTCCTTCTGGAATAGCTCCTTGAGGTGCTGCACTTACTTCTGCTTTCTTTTCTTCTTTTGGTTCTAATTCTTTTGGATTGATCTGTACACCCTCTTGTGCCGTCTGCATGACGTGTGCTGCAATTTCATGTGCTTTCTCCATTGAGAATCTTGATGCATACGTTTCAATCAACATAGGCAAATTCAATCCTGTGACAATTGCCCATTTGTCTTCGTGACCATCTAACAAGGCACTTGCCTGATTGAATGGAGTTCCTCCCCATAGGTCAACTAAGAACAATACTTCTTCTTGATTTTCAAAAGAAGCAATCGCATCTTCCATCTTCTTTCGAATGTCTTCAGGTCCTTCGCTAGGCATCAAAGTACAAGGCTTAACATTGGCTTGTTCACCAAAAATCATAGCTCCTGACTGGAAGATACCATTCGCAAATTCACCATGACTTGCAAGAATAATTCCTACCATATATTTTCATCCTTTCTTAGAAATTCAATACGCAAAAAAAAAGACAGACATATACATTTAAACTGAAGATATACAATAAACCAATAAAGATTATATCTTCAATCAAAATAGTAAATGCCTGCCTAACCAGTTACACGCTATTGAATATTCACTTTTTACATCAACAAATGTACCACCATCTGAAAGCGTTGTCAACAATAAAATCAATAAGTTATCGTACTCGATAAGATTCTCTCCAAGTGCAAAGCCAAATAACCCAACTCTGAATCCGGCAATTCTTTATGCAAAACATGACTCAATTGTTCACATAAAACACGAGCCTGTTCATAAGCGAATGGAAACTTTTCTTTTGTGAATTCCGTAATATCCATTTGTAATTCCTCATTATTATTTAGTCTCAACAACAAAAATTTAATATGATTCATTAAACGAATATATGACAATGAATTTGCATCAATACGAATATTTAAATCGGCCTGTAATTTCTTGAAGAATTCACGAATCACACGCATAACTTCCATAGACTGCCCTACTTTATTTACCGATATAGCCGAGTGAATATGTAAGGTGATAAACGCAATTTCATCTTCATTAATTTCTTCATGCGTATATTTTTCAATAACATCCTTTGCCTTTAATGCCACTGAATACTCATCAGGAAATACAAGTTGAATGTCCATATTAAACGGATTCGATGGAAAATCTTTCTCTTTAATTCTTTTTATCGCAAAATAAATATGATCCGCCAATGACAATAATATATCATGTTCTACTTTACCAAATTTCTCTTTTGTCAAAGTAATAATTTCAGATGAAATTTCAATATACATCGGGTCAATGTAATCAAAAATATTATTCGACTTCTGCTTTGCCTGATAAGATTTTTGCATCTTATACTGCTTTGCATTACGAGGAACATCCACTTGTTCCCCTTGTTTTTTACCAAATCCAATGCCCTTAGACATCACAATCATTTCTTCATTTTCTTTTAAAACCAAAATCGTATTGTGATTCAACACCTTTAAAATTTCATACATATCCATTAACCCTTTACCCTTAACATCATATCATGACATTGCATTTTTCCATACTTCTTTTCTAATTCAGAACCGTCTTTTATCTTTGTGAATACAACTATGATATTTTCATCCAATGCATTTTCTTTGATATACATAAGATCTGCATTCCATAAAACATCTCCAACTTTAACTTTCTGATTTGGTTTTACCAACAATTCAAATCCCTTGCCATTAAGCTTTGCCGAATCCGTACCAAAATGAATTAAGATTTGTGTATTGTCATCAATTGTAATACCAATCGCATGTTTCGTAGGATAAATCATTGAAATAACACCATCACACGGTGCTACAACAACACCATCACATGGACGAATCATAATGCCATCACCCATCAACTTATGTGCAAACATGGAATCGGATGCATCCTCTATAGGCATAACCTCACCATTTACAGGGCATTCAAGTTCCAGCTTTGTTTTTGTCTCTAAAACAACTTCTTTATCCTCAAAATCATAGCTATCTGGCACATTCAACATATACTCATCTAGTTTTGTCTTTATATTCGAAGCCTGAGGACCATAAATAATTTGAATCGCATTTGGCTGACACATAATAGCTGCAGCCCCCGATTTTTTTAACAACCTTTCATTTATTAAAGTATCATCTTTGATTGTCGCTCTTAATCTTGTGATACAACAATCCAAATCGGTAAAATTGCTTCGTCCGCCTAAACCTTGAACAATCATTTGACTTCTTGGATCAATCAATAATTTATCAAAACTAAAATCATACTTTTTCTTATCAAATACCTTAATACTTTCATCTCTTCCTGGCGTTTTTAAATCATATTTCACAATCAAAAACTTAAACACCCCATAATACACAAAGAAGTATACTAAGCCAAGCAAAACTACAATCATCCAATTTGTCTTCGCATTTCCCTGCAAAATCCCAAACAATGTAAAATCAAGCAAACCAGCTGAAAAAGTAAATCCAATCGCAACCTGTAAAGCTTGTGCAACCACAAAACATGTGGCCGCTAAAAATACATGAACAACATACAATAATGGAGCTACAAACAAAAAAGAAAATTCAATCGGCTCTGTAATTCCGGTTAATGCACTTGTTAAAGCTGCCGAAAGTAATAAGCTTGCCGTCTTTTTCTTTGCTTTTGGATTTGCACACTGATACATGGCTAAAGCTGCGCCAGGCAAGCCAAAAATCATAAAAATAAATTCTCCAGAGAAAAACTTAGTTGCGTTCACACTAAAATGAGTCACGCTTGGATCGGATAATTGCGCAAAGAAAATATTCTGTGCCCCAGATACCGTTGAACCATTCACCATTTGTACACCGCCCAGAGCACTCTGATAGAATGGCATATACCAAACATGATGCAGACCAAAAGGAACTAAACTACGCTTAATAACTCCATAAATAAAAGTTCCAAAATATCCTGAATTCGATATCAATCGTCCTAAATTATAAACGCCCTGTTGTAATGGTGGCCAAACAAAATACATAAGCACACCCACAAACACATATGTAACGGCACAAACAATCGGAACAAATCGTTCTCCTTCATAAAAAGAAATTACATTCGGTAATTGAATCTGGTAAAAACGATTATGTAAATAACTAACACCTAGTCCGACTATAATTCCGCCAAACACACCCATTTCAAGCGATAACATTCCACATACTGAAGTAATGGATCCATCTAAAACCTGGCCTGAAGCCACACCATTCACTATACTTCCATCCAAACAGAGTAACGTATTGATTGTGGCATGCATCACAAAAAAAGCAATAATAGCTGCAAGCGCAGCCACTTCTTTTCTTCTTTTCGACATTCCTAAAGCGATGGAAACCGCAAAAATTAAGGGAAGGTTATCAAATAAAACCTTACCCACTTGTTTCAATAAAATTAAAACACTATATAAAAAGGTTCCTTGCCCTAATACTGAATCTAGATGCAATGCCATTATAGTTGTTTCATTGGTCAAAGAACTTCCTACACCCAAAAAAATACCTGCTACAGGAAGCACTGCAATAGGCAACATAAAGGATTTGCCCATCCTTTGTAAAAAGCTAAAAACATGATGTTGTTTCATTTATTAACACCTCTACTGTATTTATGATGATAAATGACATTTGTCAAAAAGTCCATAAGAAAAAAGGTAATGAAGATTCATTATCTTGAAATCTTCATTACCCAATAGCCCTTATCTCGAGCCATTTTTTCTACTTCATATCCTTTTTCCTGTAAATAATTGATTGCACTTTGTGCACCATGCTGCTTACGCATTACAATCCAAAAATGACCATCTTCCTTTAAATGTTCTAAACACTGATCAAACAATGAATAAATCATAGTCTTTCCCGTACGAATCGGTGGATTTAAAAGAATACATGCGTATTGGCCTTCACTTACACCTGACTGACATAATATCTTTGCCTTACGACGATACTTTTTCATATTTGAATCCGCAAGCTGACAAGCTCTTTGATTCACATCAATCATTGTCATTGTGGTATGTTTCCAATATTCCATTAAAATCAAGGCAATCGGACCAATTCCACAACCTAGATCCAATGTACTTTCTGGTTCTGATTCATTGTCGAGTACCGTCTCTAAAAGAATGCGTGTACCTTCATCCAATTTATCTTTGCTGAAAACACCAGCATTGGAATTTAATTTATATGTAAAATCGCGAAATTGTATCGTAATTTCTTCTGGTGCATCTTTTACAACATCATTAGTGAAATAGTGTGACATACTACTTTGTAGCAGCTTCTACAATCGCATCTGCATCAATTTTGTATTTTGCGAATAATTCAGCTGGTTTTCCACTTTCACCAAATACATCCTGAACACCGACACGAACAAGTTTACATGCTGTTCCTGCTTCAGCTAAAACTTCAGCAACAGCACTTCCTAAACCGCCAATAATTGAGTGTTCTTCGCAAGTCACGATTGTATCGTGAGTTTTTGCAAGTTCGATAATCAATTCTTTATCGATTGGTTTAATTGTATGGATATTTACTACAGTTGGAGCTGTTTCCATTTTCTTAGCAGCTTCTAAAGCTTCCTGAACCATTAATCCAGTCGCTACTAAAGCCACTTTTTCACCTTTTTGAAGGACAACACCTTTCCCAAGTTCAAATTTATAATCATCGCCATTTACACTTTCAACACCACTACGACCTAAACGAACGTAGCAAGGTCCATCGATTTCAGCTACAGCCTTGCAAGCTTGTTTAGCTTCATTGTAGTCACATGGAACGATAACTTTCATGCCTGGAATTCCACGCATTAAGCTAATATCTTCAATACATTGGTGGCTTGCACCATCTTCTCCTACACTAATACCAGCGTGAGAAGCACAGATTTTAACGTTTAATTGTGGATAGCCAATACTATTACGAATTTGTTCAAATCCACGTCCTGTCGCAAACATAGCGAAAGTAGATGCATATGCAATCTTTCCACTTGCTCCAAGACCTGCCGCAACACTCATCATATTTCCTTCGGCAATTCCCATGTCAAAGTGACGAGAAGGGTCTACTTTTTTAGCTTCTCCACTCTTTGTACTACCAGCTAAGTCTGCATCTAATACAACGACATTTTTGTTTTCAACCATTAATTCTTTTAAAGCATCACCATAAGCGACACGTGTAGCTACTTTTGCCATTATTCTGCCTCCAATTCTTTCATTGCAGCATGGTATTGTTCTTCGTTTGGTGCTACTCCATGCCATCCTTGTTGATCTTCCATAAATGAAACACCTTTACCTTTAATTGTCTTCGCAACAATTACAGTTGGCATTCCTTTCGTTTCACGTGCTTCTTTTAATGCAGCACGCAATTGATCATAATCATGACCATCAACATTAATTACGTGGCAGTTGAAAGCTTCGAATTTTTTATCCAAAGGATATACGCTCATAACTTCATCTACGTGCCCATCGATTTGAAGGTTGTTGTTGTCAACAATAATACATAAGTTGTCTAACTTATAATGAGCTGCTGACATTGTAGCTTCCCATACTTGACCTTCTTGGCATTCACCATCTCCAAGTACCGTATAGATACGGTGATCGTTTTTATCTAATTTATTAGCTAATGCCATACCCACAGCACAAGAAATACCTTGTCCTAAAGATCCTGTTGACATATCTACACCTTCTACATAATTCATATTAGGGTGTCCTTGTAAACGTGAATTGATAGCTCTAAAAGTAGTCAATTCTTCTTCAGGAAGGAATCCTTTTTCAGCAAGTACTGCATATAAAGCTGGACTTGCATGTCCCTTACTCAATACAAAACGATCACGATCTAATGTATTTAAGTTTTCCTCATTAATATCCATTTCTTCAAAGTATAACTCTGTTAAAATGTCAGTTGCACCTAAACTTCCACCCGGGTGTCCACTTTGGGCACTATACACTTCTTTCACAATATTTCTACGAATATTTTTTGCGTGCAATGCAAGTTCCTTGTTTTCCATAATATTTACGCTATCTCCTTTTTGCGCATACATTATAACAAACTTTTTGCCACAATACACCCCCTTCAAAAAATCAATTATTTCACAAGTTTACACTTTATCTAAACCAAAAAAAAGTGAGAAACTAATCTCACTTTTCAACTTCATAAATCATAGCACCAAAACTAGGAACATTCACTTCAATCATATAAGGCTGATTATGTCTAGGCAAACGCATTGCCTGTACTTCCTGAGGTGTGTGATTTTTTAGATTTCCATTATATTCGTCCCACTCTGTATTTAAGATTTCCTTATATTTACCTTTACAAGGGACACCAAATTGTTGGTGATCATATGGATTTGTCGAGAAATTCATAATAATGACAAAATCCTTCTTTGATCCTCTACGAATAAATGAGAATGTATTTTGTCCTACGTTATCTGCATCAATCCAGCTAAAACGGCATGGATCATAATCTTGATCATAGAATGCATCATTTTCTGTATAAATCTTACCTAAGTCTTCACATAAATGTTTAAACGCATCATGCATTGGATAATCCAATAAGAACCAGTCACAGCTCTTTTGTTCATCCCATTCACGTAATTGTCCAATTTCATTTCCCATGAAATTCAATTTTTTACCAGGGTGCGCAAACATATATACATATAAAGCCCTTGCCTGGGCAAATTTATCTTCATAGCTTCCCCACATCTTATCTACGATTGTTGCTTTTCCATGAACTACTTCATCATGACTAAATGGTAAAATAAATCTTTCTGAATAGAAGTAAGCCATTGAGAAAGTAATATCGTGGTGATGCCACTTACGATAAATTGGATCTCTTTTTAAATAAGATAATGTATCATTCATCCAACCAAGATCCCATTTATAGTCAAATCCTAACCCGCCAGCATAACTTGGCTTTGTGACATTAGGGAAATCACTTGAATCTTCCGCAATCAACATAATTTTTCCTTGATGTGCCTCATTCAACAAGTGATTCATACGTTTCATAAAATCACATGCTCCTTCATTCACACCATTGTTCTTATTTCCATGCCAGAAGATCGCATTACTAATGGCATCCATTCTTAAACCATCCACATGATAAACATCTACCCAGAAATTTGCTGCGGACATTAAGAACGAACGAACTTCTTCTTTCCATAAATCAAAGTTAGCCGTTCCCCATTCACTATTCGCATCTTCAGGTTTTGAATATTCATATAGAGGAGTGCCATCAAACATTCCTAAAGCATAATTATCCTTTACAAAGTGCACAGGAACAAAGTCCATAATCACACCAATACCTGCTTCATGAAGTGCATTCACAAAATGCATCAATTCATGATTTGTTCCATAACGAGAAGTACTTGAAAAGTAACCTGTACATTGATATCCCCATGATCCATCAAATGGATATTCACAAAGTGGCATTACTTCTACATGTGTAAAATGATGCTTCTTACAGTGTTCAATCAGTTCTTTTTCAATTTCATGATATTGTACAAATTCTTCATTCTCATCATCTTTTTTCCATGAACCAACATGCATTTCATAAATATTCACTGGAGAATCAAATCCCTTATTTCTTTTATTCAGCCACTCTTTATCTGTCCATCCATCGTAGCTTAAATCTGAAATAATACTTGCCGTATTCGGTCTTAGTTCACTATAAAAGGCATATGGATCCATTTTATCTACTAATTCACCATTTGCCTGCCACACACGATATTTGTAAGAATCCTGATTCTTTGCACCTTCTACAAAGCATTCCCAAATACCACGTTTATCTTTTTTCATTTTACTTGCTTTTTCATCCCAATCATTGAATGTACCAATAACTGAAATATTTTTTGCGTTTGGAGCATATACTCTGAAGCGAACACCATTTTCTTCTAGATGTGCACCAAATATATTATATGCATGTATATCACGCCCTTCGAAAAAGGCTTTTGTCTTTCTTTGATCCATAATGATATAACCTCCGTATATATATTTTATACCGGAACGCAAGAAACTTAAAGTGTATTTTAAAGATTTTGAAAACGCTTACTAGAAGACAAAAAAGATGCAACTATCGTTGCACCTCCAGAAATTGATGTAATATTGTTTCTAAATCTTCCAACGTATTCATTTGTGACATTTCATTTTTAAAGATTCTTGAGCTTGGAAGCCCTTTTAAATACCAGCTAGCCAATCCTCGCATTTCTCGAATTGCCACCTTTTCACCTTTTGTATCTGCCAAGCCACGAGCGTGATCCATACAAATTTCGATACGATCCTCCATTGAGAATTCATGTTTTTGCCCTGTAATTGAATCTACACACTCTTGAATTAAGAATGGATTTCCTACAATTCCACGTCCTAGCATAACAGCATCGCAACCCGTTTCATTCATCATACGATGAAAATCTTCAACACTACGAACATCTCCATTGCCAATAACAGGGATTGAAACTGCATCCTTGACTTGTTTAATATACGACCAGTCTGCTTTTCCTTCATACATCTGATTGCGTGTACGCCCATGTACAGCTACGGCACTAACACCTATACTCTCCATAGCCTTAGCCATTTCAACACAATTAATATGATTTGTATCAAAACCTAATCGCATCTTTACAGTTACGGGTTTATTCACATTTTGAATAATATTTGATACAAGCTCTTTGGCATAGTCGATATCCTTCATCAAGAAACTTCCAGCTTGTGCTTTAATAACCTTATTTACAGGACATCCCATGTTAAAATCAATAATGTCACAATTAGTTTGTGTATCTAAATATTTAGCAGCATAAACAACCGTATCAATATCATGACCAAATAACTGAAAAGAGACAGGATGTTCATTTTTATCAATAGCACACATTTGTTTCGTCTTTAAAGAATCATAGTATAATGCCTTATCACTAACCATTTCATTACATACCAAGCCTGCTCCAAAGCGCTTTGCGATTCTTCTAAATGCGATATTGCTGATGCCGGCCATCGGCGCAATCACAACTGGATTTTCGATTTCTACATTTCCAATCTTAATCATGCATCTTACTCGCAATCGCTCTTAACTCTTCTTCTGTGAAATGATAACTTTCATTACAGAAATTACATGTAATATCGCAACCATGCTCTTTATCCGCCATCTCTAGAACATCGGATTTTTTGATTGTTCCTAAAGCTCTAGCCATTCTAACCTTTGAGCAAGGGCAATCATATGCCACTGGCTGTGTAGTTAATATCTTGGCATCTTCAAACATATCGTTTGCCAAATCTTCTAAGCTTGCATCATCATATTCTTGAATCAAAGTACTCATTGGTTTCAAGCCCTCAAGTACATGTTCACAAATTGAAATATCCGTTTCTGTAGCATCTGGAAGCATTTGTAGAATCATTGCGCCAGCACTTGCCACACGGCCATCTGTTCCAATCAACACACCACATGATACAGCAGTTGGTGTTTGTTCAGATAAAGTAAAGTAATAGGCAAAATCATCACCGATTTCTCCACTTTGCAATTCTACAGAACCAGAAAAGTTTTCTTCCATATTCAAATCTTTTGTGACTGTTAAAGTTCCATCCGTACCGACAACAGCCCCAACGTTTAATTTACCCGGACGAATCAAGACATCCTCTACATGTGGATTAGACACAAAACCACGCACATTACCATTCGCATACGCATCTACCACAATAGAACCAATTGGACCATGACCATTGATAGTAATTGATAACATTTCTTCTTCTGACTTCAACATAGCTCCCATCATGGTAGCTACAGACAAGGTTCTTCCTAATGCTGCACAAGCACATGGATGTAAATCAAAACGATCCTGTGCTTCTTGTACTAAATCAGTCGTACGAACAATATATAAACGAACATGCTCATTTAAAACAAGCGCTTTTAATAATTGATCTTTCATAATTTCCTCCGAATTCAAAATTCACTAGCACCATTCTACTTAATTCTTGTACCCATTTCAAGCCAAATTAAAAGCCATCAAACGATGGCTTTAGGTACTTAATCCTTTTTCTTTGTTAATTCATTGAACGCATCATCCAAATCCTTTTGATCAACACCATTTACAGCTTCTGGAATTTCTGGAACTTGTACTGTATCTTGTTCTTTTTCCTCTACTTCAACTGTTTCAGCATTTGGATCTGTTAATTGTCCAAAATTCATTAAGTTAGTGATTTCTTCATTTGTTAATGTTTCATGTTCATACAAATTATTCGCAATCAAATCTAACAAATCTTTATTTTCTGTTAAAATCTTACGACAATTTGCATGACACTCATCAACAATAGCACGAACTTCCTTATCGATTTCTGCTGCTACACCTGCTGAATAATCACTACCCTTTGTATAATCTCTTCCTAAGAAGACATTTCCTTGTGGGTCGGCATATTGAATAGGTCCTAAACTAGACATACCATATACACGAACCATATTCTTAGCAATCTCAGTCAATTTTTCAATATCATTTACTGCACCCGCACTGATTTCTCCAAATTGAATTTCTTCAGCTGTACGACCACCAAGTAATCCAGTAATCTGTGCAATAAATTCTGATTTTCTATGGAAATACTTTTCTTCACGAGGCGTCATCAAGTTATATCCTCCCGCATCTCCACGAGGGATGATTGTAACTTTTTGAACCATGTCTGCATCTTCTAATTTTAGACCGATAACCGCATGTCCAGCCTCATGATAAGCCACAAGAATCTTATCTTTTTCAGTATATTTCTTACTTTTCTTAGCAGGTCCCATCATGACACGGTCAATCGCTTCATCTAAATCTGTCATTGTGACCTTTGCTTCATTTTTACGAACCGCTAAAATAGCACCTTCATTTAACACATTTGCCAAATCAGCCCCTGAGAAGCCAGGTGTACGTTTTGCCAAATTTGCCAATGAAACATCACTCGCCAATTTCTTGTTACGAGCATGTACATGTAAAATAGCTTCACGACCTTTAATATCTGGTAAGCTAACTGTTACACGACGATCGAAACGACCACTACGTAATAAAGCAGGGTCTAAGACATCTGGACGGTTTGTTGCCGCAATCACAACGATTCCCGCATTATCTGTCATACCATCCATTTCAACCAACAATTGGTTCAACGTCTGTTCACGCTCATCATTTCCGCCGCCCATACCAGCACCACGCTGACGACCAACAGCATCGATTTCATCAATGAAAATAATACAAGGTGCACTCTTTTGTGCAGTTTTGAACATATCACGAACACGACTTGCACCTGTACCAACAAACATTTCAACAAAATCTGAACCAGAAATCGAGAAGAATGGAACATTCGCTTCTCCAGCTACAGCTTTAGCAAGTAAAGTTTTACCTGTTCCAGGAGGACCCACCATCAAGATTCCCTTAGGAATATGTGCACCCATGTCTGTAAATTTCTTTGGTGAACGCAAATAATCAATAATTTCTTTAACTTCTTCTTTTTCTTCTTCACAACCCGCAACATCTTTAAAACGAACCTTAACATTCGATTCAACACGAGCTTTCGATTTTGCGAATTCAAAGGCTTTATTATTGCCTCCGCCTCCCATTTTAGCGAACATGAAATAGAAGAATACTGCAATAATCAAGAATGGAATAATTTGAGAAAGAATCGAAACCCATACACTACCATGATTTGGATCTTCTACATTTAATTTTCCACCATTACGCTGTAAAGCCTTCTCTAACTTTTCAATATTCTTTTCGGTTCTTGGAACAATAACCTTGTATCCAACTGTTTTTGAGTTCTGCTCATACGTACCCTCTAATTGGATTACTGTTGAGCTGATTGTCATTGAACTCTTTTTAAAATCAACTTCATCTACAATTTTCTCAAATTGTGTATAATTCATTTGTACAGTACTGCCCTGTGAACTATAAAAAACTAATGATAATACAATTGATAAAATGAAGATGGTTGGTAAATAATTTAACCATTTCTTCATAATCTTCCTCCTACTGATAAATTTCTGGTTTCAAAACACCAATAAACGGTAGGTTACGATATTTCTGATTGTAATCCAATCCATATCCAACTACGAATTCATTTGGTACTTCAAAACCTACATAATCCGCCTCAATTTCACAAACACGACGGCTTGGTTTATCTAATAATGTAACACAACGTACATCTAGACATCCCTTATTTTTAAACATTTTTTTAACTTCTACTAATGTTCTACCTGTATCAATAATATCTTCTACAACTAAAATTGAACGGTTTTTACAAGATAGGTCCATATCCTTCAAAATACGAACATCTCCAATAGATTCTGTTCCATCATATGAACTAACGGACATAAAATCGATTTCGCAAGGAAAAGTGAAACGTTTGATTAATTCAGCCATAAAAGGAACACTTCCCTTTAACAACCCAACTACAATAGGAACATCTCCAGATTCTTTATAATCTTCCTCTATTTGATGTGCTAGTTCGACACAGCGTTTTTCAATTTCTTCTTCACTTAATAAAACTTTTTCAATATCTTGACTTATCATACGGCGTTTTTCTCCTTAAGTTACTTAAACATTGTAACATAAACATTTAATCTAGACCATTTATTTTAAAGTAGAACTGTTCATTTTGTGAATAATGTTCAACATCACATCCAAGTCCTGGCACAAAAATGACATGACCCAATTTATTTTCCACAACCAACCAATATTTTCGTTGAATCTTACTGATTTTTCGATCTACAAAAAAGCGATGAACATTCTTATTTCCAAAACGCATTTTTATTGAATCATTCGCCCTGACTCTTCGTATAATCAAAGGAAAATCAGATGCTTCTACACTAAATCCTTCAATCCTATTTCCTTGAGATAAAATTGTAAAATCCTCATACTCTCCAATTTTCAAAGCATTCAATTTATAATTTACATCTTTTGGTTTGGGCAAAAAATACAATTTGTTATTATGCCTTTCCAACAAATAATTCTCAATCTCAATTAAAACATTACTCTTTAATTGAATGCACAATTCTTCCATATATTTACGCGAAAAATGATGATGCAAAGTATTAAACAAAAAACTATCTAAGTAGAGCCATGCATTTTCTTGATTCAATAGAAGTTGAATATCATAATTCCAACCTTTTAAAAACAAGTTGATTTGATTTCTCTGCTTTTTCCATACCGCATTTTCTTCTTCTATTTTTAAAATCCATTCTTCCTTCTCTTTACGACTCATCTTTTCAATTTGTGTATGCCGAATCACATTTCGCGTATAATGATTCGTTAAATTGGACTCATCGATTCCAAATGAAACACCATTCTCAACACAATACATTTGTAATTCAGCTTTTGTATAAGACAATAAAGGACGGATAATTTTATATCCATGTCTAGAACTTTCTTGTTTCAAGCCATAATAATCACAAATCATATTTCGCTTTTTCTGAAAGAAATATGTTTCAATCACATCATCCATCTGATGAGCTACATAAAGTAATTTTGTATCAAATTCATCTGCCACCTCTTCAAAAAAGGCATAGCGAACATCTCTTGCCCAAGCTTGAAAATTTCCCTTTTCATGAATTGGATAACACACACGAACAGGAATACCATATTTTTGACAATACTCCTTTACTATATTCTCATCCCTATCAGCTGTATCACGATGTTTATAATTTACATGTGCAACAACAATATCTCTTCCCTGCTTATTTAATTGATCTAATAAAGCCATACTATCAGGTCCACCCGAACAGGCTACAACACATTTTAACATGTTCCTATTATAGCATCATTTGTAAAACTCTTTTCTTTATTTTCTCAAACAATACTGAATCAGGAGATATGTGTGCCTTCACATCAATCACTCGAGCTGAATTGATCCATTTCGCATCATTTAAAAACAATACACTCGATTTATTTAACCCATCAATCTCGGGTAAACGCATCAAATGACGCTTACCTATATGGGACACAGGATCATATGCCCTATTATAAGCATTTTTATTCCCACTCATAGGTACTACAAATATTTTCCCGTTTTTCATTGCCAAAACTAAACCAAAATGCTGATAACCAACTTCACTTAGATATGCCAAGCCAAAATCCGCAAAACATATATCGCCCACCTTTACATATACCTTGGCTTCTAAGCTTGAATACATTTGTTTTCTCTGACAAAAATTCAATTTTGAAAGCATATAATCATACACTTCACTTTCGTTTAATCCTGACAACAATTCTTCTTCGGCTATACGGGCCTGCGACGTAATTTTCTGAGTATACTCCGTCGTCTTATTATTTTTCTTTTTTTGCCATTCATTCGGTTCCATAGTTTAATTGTAGCAACCCTATGTGAAAACAACATTAAAAGTAGGCATTTTAGCCTACTTTCCTTAAAATTTTTTTATATTTTCTCTGAATACGATGCCATAATCCAATTAATGGATGAAATTTTTCACTGATCATAGCCGACTTTTCAATAAAAAGCTCAACCGACAACAATATTATAATCATGACTATAAAGCCAATGTTTCGATTGATCATATATGCGAAAGCACTCAATCCAAATAAAGAAGTCAGTCCACACATAATAATCACGGTATTACGATGTCCAAATTGACGCATTAATAAATGGTGAATATGGCTTTTGTCAGCCTCCATAAACTTCATACCTTTTAAAGTACGTCTTAAAATAGCAGAAAGCGTATCAATAATAGGCAGCATCAACAATAGTATAGGTAAGGCCAACGTAAGAATGGTACTTGATTTAAATCCCAATAAAGAGATGGCTGAAATCATAAAGCCCAAAAACAAAGAACCACAATCGCCCATAAAAATACTAGCTGGATGCGCATTATAAATCAAAAAACCAAGTGTTCCAGATGCTAAAATAAAAGCAATACTTAATAAATCCGAACGTCTTTCAATAATCGCAATAGAGCCAATCACAACAAGAACAATAACACTCATTCCTCCGGCAAGTCCATCTAACCCATCAATTAGATTTACTGCATTGGTGATTCCAGCCACCCAGATAATAGTAAAAATAAAAGAAATGATACCTGTATCAATTTGAATGCCCAAAGGTAAACGTATCACATCGACAGAAATTCCAAAATAAATCAGAACCAATGCCGCAATAACCTCTAATGTCAATTTTACTGGTGGTTTAATATCGATAAGATCATCGATCAAACCAGTAAAAAACATAATACTACTTCCAATAACTAATCCTTTGATTTGCCGATCCGCCTTCACAAAAATAGCCATCGTTATAATAAAAGCCAAGTAAATGGCAACACCACCAATACGTGAAATTTTTCCATGATGAACCGTTCGCTTATTTTCCTTGGCATAAGCACCGCAATAAATTGAATATTGCTTCACAATCGGTGTTAAAATCAATGAAATGAAAAATGGCAATAAAATCATTTTATAATCAATCATGCTGACTTTACCCCCTTTAACGCCTCTATCATATCGTATTGTCCGCTTTTTGTACAAAGAACTGGACAAGATATATTTTGAGAAATAAACTGCGAAGTACCAAAACAATCTGCCAAGCCACCACTCAATTCAATTCCATGCAATAAAAAATATTCTTGAGCCGAAGCTGGCAATCCATCAAAGCAATGCTTAACCCACAATGCGATTTGTGATTGCACCCTTTCAAAGGCAGGCCATAGTAGACTCGATTCAATTTGAATCTGATGCAAAATTTGTCTTGAATCAAAACCATAACACATCAATGAACTATTCTTTTGTTGCCAAAAAGCTAGACTTGCCAATTCCTTCAAATGAGCAGCATCCACCTTTGTGATAAAGCAACCCGTTTTCATATAAACGATTTTTTGTATCTGCTCATCAATCTGTGCACCCGCATAATTGATTGTCTTAGACACCAATACTTTATCATACACAACAACATTAATTTCTGTATAAGAATGTCCACTATGCACTAAAAAACAAGACCCCTCTGTCTGTAGTGCTTCTAAATTTGAAATAAACTCCACTTTACGCACACCACACTTCAAAAATGTCTGTTGCCAAAGCTCACGCTGTCTTTGGGATAATTCCGTTGGCACACTCACAAGTACACTTGGCCTTAAAAAACCATCATGAACATGTAGCTGTTCAAAGCCTTCCTGAATCAAAGATTCAATTGAATGAAGAATTTGACCATGTGCTATAGGATATTGAATTTGAACTTCATCTAAATCTTTATATAAATAAGTCAGTGCCCCATCCGACACACCTACTATTTTGGAACCTTTTTTTGCGATTATTGTTTTTAATGCAACCTGATTCTGTGTAGAAAAATCATAAAAACGAGCTAAGTAAGCCCCGATATCAAGGGCAATCCACTTTTCAAGCAAAGCCATTATATATTGTTAGCTGCAAAATAGCCTGACTTGTTATATAAGCAAGTGCAAGCGACAACAAAAACATTAAAATCTGCACTTTTTTAGGATTTTTTACACTACACACCTTTTCAAATTGAATACTTGAAATCGCATAAAAGCTTAAACCAAAACACGCAAAAAAAACAAAATACTGAATCACTGAAGCTACCATAAATTAGCCTCCCACATGCACAATTTGAACAAAGCTATACTTTTCTTTTAATCGTTCATATGCACTTTGAATGACATCTTCATCCACACTAAAACCTAACATACTTGAACCAGACCCAGACATCAAGATACGAACCAATCCTGCATCTTCCATATCCATCTTAACTTGATTCAATTCAGGCTCAATCTCAAATGCGATTGGCTCCAACGCATTCGCCATTGTCTGATATAAAAGATCCATATTCTTTTCTCGAATACTCGATTCAACTAAATCTACATCTGGATGAAATGGGCGAGACTCTTTCCATTTTGAAAAAGCATTGGCTGTTGAAATCCCAAAATCCGGTTTTACAACTATAATATTAAACTGCCAATCACTTTCAATGGGAGTAATTTTTTCCCCAATACCCTTGACTCTTGCCCACTTGTCATGGATGCAAAAAGGCACATCTGCCCCTACTTGCTTGGTAATTTCGTATAGGTTTTCTTCTGTTTCCTCGATACCTTCCATTTGTAGAATTGCTTTACACACAGCAGCTGCATCGGCACTTCCGCCACCAAGCCCTGCCTGAGCTGGAATATGTTTTTTAATCGATATTTTATAATTCGAACTTAAATGATAAAGCTCTTTTAAGACCTGAACCATTTTTGAAACTGTATTCTTCTCAGGTAATTTCATACCTTCACACGTCACTTCATCACAAATACCTATTTCAATTTCAATCTCATCACAAATTGAAATAGGTGCCATGATCATGTCCAAAGAATGGTAACCATTATCCATTCTTTCCACGACATCCAATGCCAAATTAATTTTTGCCCTTGCCTGTACCTTCATACGTCACCTCATATAATCGAATAAAATCCTCTAATGTACATTGCTGCGCACGCGTACTCGGTTCTATATTCGCTTTTTCTAATAACTCTTTTGCTAAATTCTTATCTTTCACAAATCCCTGAAAATTATTGTAGATTGTTTTTCTTCTCTGTGTAAAGCATGCCTTTACCAAATCAAAGAAATACGCCTCATCATCCAAATGATGCTTATGATGGAATGAAAACTGAACAACCATTGAATCTACATTTGGACTAGGCCAAAATACTCTTCTTGAAACATCCATCACTTTTTTCACATCGCAACGATATTGTGTAATCACACTCAATGCATTGTATTCCTTATCGTTCTCATGAGCTAAAAAGCGTTCTCCCACTTCCTTTTGCATCATAACTGTGATTCTTTCAATCTCTTCTTTTGCCTCAAATAATTTAAATAAAATAGGCGTTGTTATGTAATAAGGAAGATTCGATGCGAAAACAACTTTTTGTCCAGGCTTTCTAAATTCACGAATCTTTTCATCAATATCCACCTTTAGGATATCTTCTAAAACAATCTGAAGATGATCAAATCCAATTTCATTTTCCAAAACAACTGGTAATCTTTCATCAATTTCAAAAGCTATGACCTGATTGCTTTTTTCACATAAAAACTGTGTTAAAGCACCTATTCCAGGACCAATCTCAAATACAAGCTCATCCTTAGATTGGATAGCGGCATTCGCAATTTTTTCAACAACCCCCGGCTCAATAATAAAATTTTGTCCGAAGCTTTTTTTCGTGAACACCTTATATTTTTCTTGAATCTCTTTCGTCTTCTTTACTGTCGCAATCGCCTGTTTCATGAAAGACTCCTTTCTATTATATCTTTTTTTGTCACATTCATCTGATTCAAACGCTTAAAACACGTTTTTGCGTTACAAGGACCGATATGAAATGCTTCACATACCTGAAAGCGCAATTCTTTATTACCTACCAAGCCTAAATCAATAAAATCTTGCCAACTCAAGACTTCTTCTTTATGTTCAAAAGTCACATAATTACATAAAGCATCCCATAAATCTTCTTTGCTCGCATGCTCCACACCTACTTTTTTGGGTGTTTTTGCCTTTTCCTTATTTATAAACGCATGCTTACATCCACTCACATTGCTTCCTATCAATCTTCGAATATGCTCCCCTGGCGTATCCGGATCCGTAAATATAATCACGCCTCTAGTCTTTTGAGCTTGTCTTACACGCTCAATCGTTTTCTCGTTGACCTGGTCTCCACCTGTTTCAATTGTGTCACAATCAAAAAAGGATTGTAACGTATTCGTATCGTTTTTGCCTTCAACGACAATAATTTCTTTAATATGTTGTTTCATCTGTTTCCACCACATGTTTCGATGTGAATCCTGCACCATGAACCTGGTGTACATCATTCACAATAATAAAAGCCTTAGGATCGATTTCTAGAACACTAGACTCCAATAATGGATATTGTTTCTGCTTGATTACACACATCAATACAGGCTTAGGTGCCTGTGTATAGCCCCCACTTCCATCTAGAATCGTCACACCACGATCCACTGTCTCTAACAGAATACGACGAATCTGTTTCCATTCCGTCGATATAATCATAACATTTTTTGCCGATTGCATTCCAAGCATGACTGTTTTGTCAATTGCCACACCACAAACAAATACAGACATAATACCGATTAATGCAGGTGTTAATCCATGTGTAACCACACCTAATAAAACAGTTAAGCCATCAACAATCATAACACTTGTTCCTTCTGGAATTTTTAAATATTTATGTAATATCAACGCTAAGATATCCATTCCACCTGTACTTGAATTCACTCTGAAAACTAAGCCCAAACCTATTCCTACAAGAACTCCAGCGTAAATCGTAGCTACGTATGGAGGCATCACAAATGTATCCTTAGGAAACATTGTAGCAATACGCGATAAACTAGTAACGAAAATTGGATATACAATTGTTGAAATCACAGACTTCATCGCAAACGACTTGCCAAGTAATAAAGCTCCTAGAATAAACAAACCGATTGTCAAACCATCAATCATCAAAACTGTATCAACAGGAAGAATCGGATGTAATGCGACAGCCACACCGGCTACACCTCCCGTTAATATATTATTAGGAAGTATAAAAAAGGAAACTGAACAAGCAACTATAAAGTTTCCAAGTAAAATCATTATCAATTCATGTATTTTATTTGTATTCATAAGCATACCTCTTCTCGCCTAAATGATTATAGCATTTTTTCCTATAACAACGCATTTTTAATATATACATTTTTTTAATTTATCGCTTGCAATAAAGATACTTTATCCGTATAATAATCCGGGTTATATAAGTTCATGATATGGTTGAACGTTCATACCTACTACCGAAAACAGTAGACTATAGCCTTCAAACAGGAGGAAAAAAGATGCAATACGATATCATTATTATTGGAGCTGGGCCTGGAGGAATCTTCTCAGCATATGAGTTATTAAAAAACAAACCTGAATTAAAAATTGGTGTATTTGAAGCTGGTGCACCATTAAACAAAAGAAAATGTCCAATTGATGGAAAGAACATCAAATCTTGTATTCACTGTAAATCATGTGCCATTATGAACGGTTTTGGTGGAGCTGGTGCATTTAGTGATGGAAAATATAATATCACAAATGAATTTGGTGGAAACCTATATGAATATGTAGGTGAACAGGAAGCTATTGATTTAATGGAATATGTCGATGAAATCAACTGCAAAATGGGTGGAGAAAAAACTCGTCTATACGCAAATTCTGATGCAGCTATCGCTAAAAAATGTCTTCAAAATGACCTTCACTTATTAAAGGCAAAGGTTCGTCACTTGGGAACAGACATTAACTATGTTGTTCTTGAAAATTTATATAATGAATTAAAAGATAAAGCTGATTTCCACTTCTTTAAACACATTGATATGGTTAATAAAGTAGAAGATGGATTTGAAGTTATTTGTGGTGAGGAATCATATACAGGTAAACAATGCATCATCTCAACAGGTCGTTCAGGAAGTAAATGGATGGAATCTGTATGTTCAAATCTAGATATCGAGACAAAGAGTGATCGTGTAGATATTGGTGTTCGTGTTGAATTAAATGCCGATACATTCTCAGAATTAACAGATTCTTTATATGAATCAAAAATTGTATATCGTTCAAAGAAATACCAAGACCGCGTTCGTACATTCTGTATGAACCCTAGAGGAGTTGTTGTAAACGAAAATACAAACGGTATCATCACAGTAAATGGACATAGCTATGAAGATCCAGCTCGTTTTACAAACAATACAAACTTCGCTTTATTAGTATCAAATCATTTTACTGAGCCATTCTCACAAAGTAACCAATATGGTGAAAGCATCGCCCGTCTATCCAATATGCTAGGTGGTGGCGTTATCGTTCAACGTTTTGGTGATTTAATTCGTGGACAACGTTCTACTCCAAGTCGTATTGCACAAGGATTCGTAACTCCTACATTGAAGGCAACTCCAGGAGACTTATCTCTAGTTATTCCTAAGCGTCAACTAGATGACATTATCGAAATGATTTATGCCCTTGATAAAGTATGTCCATCAACAGCTAGTGATGATACATTACTATATGGTGTTGAAGTTAAATTCTACAACATGCAAGTAAAAGTTGATAAGAACTTAGAAACAAAACACAAAGGACTATTCGTTATTGGTGACTGCTCAGGTGTAACACACTCACTAAGTCATGCCAGTGCATCTGGTGTATATGTCGCAAGACATATTACAGAAAATCTATAATATACAAAGGGGCTGTAACGAAATGAATTAATTTCGTTGCAGCTTTTTCTTATGTAAAATCCA
>ERZ506978.167-NODE-167-length-37829-cov-6.318367_pt1 | contig 37829 bp, 37 predicted proteins | sample MGYA00512888_ERZ506978 | MGnify/ENA metagenome assembly ERZ506978
AGAATATAAGAGGACCGCCTACACCGAAGTGCAAGCGGTCTTTTTAATGGGAATATTATCCATACAAACTTGAATTGACCGAGCTGATAGTTACCGTTTTCTAACACTCCATTCATCATCTTGAGCTTTTCTTTCAGCATAGTAACCGCAAGGCATATCCTTTAGAATACCAACAGAATTATCTAAGTCGAATACTGATTTTAAGGATACTAACTTTGCTTCGTCTGTTTCATGTGCTTTTCCACATAGAAATTGCCACATTCCATCATCTTCATCATGTGATACATACAAAATAGGTTCTCCATTCTCTAATATGTGGCAACAGGTTATTGTAGCTGTATTTGGTGCGTCATAAAATGGGAATTTCATATGTAACACTCCTTTCAAACTTGAAGTTATCTCTTTATATTTTCGTCAGCATACGAATATACTTTATTCCAAAATGCGTCATAATCATTATTAATAGCAAGTTTTGAATAGCAAATATCTGCCTCCTCTTGTGAAGGTTTCTTTTCAAAAGTAATTAGTACTTCTGCTTCTTCCGTCAATCCCATATTAGTCAAAGCATCAATAATATTCCCATAAGATTTAAAATCTAAACCATTCATAGCTAATTCCGTGTCATAATCAATGACTGTTATGATATTTCTAATCCAAGATGGTAATTTATATAACTCACTTCTTACTTCTGGATATTCATAAATATCTGCCATTGCCTGAACAAAGTCCTCACCATTACTAATTTCTGATAATGCATCATCTATAAAACTCATCTACATTCGCCCCTCCGAAAAATCCCGATTTGTTTCTATCTTTATTTCTTAATTATACACGGGATTTGAAGCTTTTTCTACTTATCTATTGTTCTAAAATCTCTCTCAAAAAAATAATTTAAAAAATTTTAAAAAATAGGGTGTCAAAAGCCTGAGCAATTCCAAATAAGTGAAGGGAGTAATTCCAATCAACAAAAATGGAACGCCTTCCTTTGAAATTTAAAACTGAATATACAGGTCACTAAGACGTTAATTCTGATGATAGCCACCTTATCGGGTACGCCATAACTTTTGCAGTTGCAGAACAGCGAGAACTCCCGGTATGAGTGTCAGGTTGCTCCTGACATGGCGATGACAGTCAGAAAGATAATGATACTTCTCTAAGGAGCTGGCGGAGTACCCGGCAGAGGTTAGAATCCTATGATACAGATCAGCAGTCTGTTCCTTAGTGGCTTCCCATGAGCGATACGCTCGGCAAGGGGTGTTGAGAACAAATGTTGCCACGACCGTTTAGGAAATGAAACGGTCAGGTACATAGTCATTCTACAATGGCTATGAATATTCAGGAAAGGAGGACGCAAGAAGTGTCAAACTGCAAAACGATTGCCATCTGCAATCAGAAAGGCGGAGTAGGAAAGACCACCACTTCGGTCAATCTCGGAATCGGTCTTGCAATGCAGGGAAAGAAAGTATTACTTGTTGATGCTGATCCACAGGGAGATTTAACGACTTGTCTGGGGTGGCAGGATGCGGACAGTCTGGGTATCACGCTTGCAACGAAATTAGCAGATGTGATGAATGAAACGATGAATGACCCGATGGTTGGAATCCTGCACCATGATGAAGGAGTTGATCTTATTCCAGCAAACCTTGAGCTTTCAGCAATGGAGTATAACCTGATGAATGCCATGAGCAGAGAAACCACGATGAAAAATTACTTGAATCAGATTAAAGACAGGTATGATTTTGTTGTGATCGACTGTATGCCATCGCTTAGTATGGTAACGCTCAATGCTCTTTCGGCGGCAGACAGTGTGATTATTCCGGTTCAGGCTCAATATCTGCCAGCAAAAGGAATGACGCAGCTCGTGCAGACGATTTCAAGGGTAAAGAAGTATATCAATCCGGATATTAAGATTGATGGAATACTTCTGACTCTCGTAGACAGTCGGACTAATCTTGCTAAAAGTACGGTGGAAGCTCTGAGGGAAAACTTCGGGAATCATATTAAGATGTACCGGACATCTATCCCAATCGGAGTAAAAGCCGCAGAAGCTTCTTCAAAAGGCAAGAGCATTTATGGTTATGAGCCACGCAGTACGGTGTCAAAGGCTTACACCGCATTTACGAAGGAGGTGTTAGCAGATGGCAGGAAGAAAGAGCGACTTCACGCTCACGAAGCTCGATGACCTGTTTACCACGCAGGCTCAGAGAGAAGAAGAAAAGCTTTCCAAAATCCGGGATATTCCATTGGGGCTGATTGACGATTTCCCAGATCATCCTTTTAAAGTCAGGGATGATGAAGATATGTTACAGCTTATAGAGAGTATCAGGGACAGAGGGGTTATTACTCCGGCAACAGTCAGACAGAAGGAAGATGGGAGATACGAACTCATATCTGGTCATAGAAGAAAACGAGCCTGTGAGCTGGCAGGTTTTCAAACACTTCGCTGTGAAGTTGTGGATTTGAGCAGAGATGAAGCCACGATTTTGATGGTGGAGAGTAATTTTCAAAGGTCACAGATACTACCATCTGAAAAAGCATTTGCTTATAAAATGCGTTTGGATGCAATGAAAAGACAGGCAGGCAGACCGAGAAAAAATAATTTAGTCCCAGTGGGACAAAATTATTCAAGAGAAGAACTTGCTTCACAGAGTGGCGAAAGTCAAACTCAAATTCAGAGATATATTCGTCTGACATACCTTGTCCCTGAACTGCTTGAATTTGTTGACCAGGGGCGAATCAAAATGCGTCCGGCAGTGGAATTGTCGTATCTTGATGAGGACTGTCAGAGGGACATCGTGGATGAAATCGACATGAACGACGCAACTCCCTCTCACGACCAGACTATCCGTATGCGGAAGTTTTTTGAGGAAGGGAAACTCACGACCGAAGTTATTCAGGCAATCATGTCGGAGGAGAAGCCGAACCAAAAAGAAAAGATTACGCTCAGCATGGACAGGGTAGAGAAGTTTATTCCAAAAAATATCAAGATTAGCCAGAGGGAGGACTTTATCTGTAAGGCATTGGAGCATTATAACAAGTATCTCAGGCAGAGGGCAGATCGTGACAGCAGATAACTTTTTTTCGTTCCCCCTTCTCACACTCTACCCCCTATAACCTACCGTTTACCTGCTGAAAATATATATCCTATCTCCATATTTATAACTATCTCATAATGTTATGGTTATCTATAAGAACCAGTCGCACAGTTGGAAAAGTGCAGGAGGTTCTGATACGATGAAAAGTTCAGATTTCTTCTTCGGCAGGTATTGGAGTGGTAACAGGGATAAAAATGCAATAAAAGTTGGACGCACTGTGGATAACCGGTGCGTTCGTTTCGTTTAAGGAGGAAAAACGAATGGCAAAATTAAAAATCAAGAGAGCTGTGTCGTTTGTGATGGCAACAGTTCTCAGCCTTACTGCCTTTATGGGCGTAGGAGCGAATACTGCATTTGCCGCAGCTGGGGAAAAGACCAACGTGTATATGGTCGATTTCCCTCGTGATGGCGATGCGAATTACGATGGTGTATGGGGACACAATAACCTGACACTAAAAAATGGATGGCATACAGGCAGTGCCACGCATACCAACCTGAAGGCAATTGGTTCTTTTTCAGGTAATGTTGGCTATTGTATTGAACCGGGTGTGTATCTGAGTATGGGGCAGTCTATGACCCAGTATGATGAAAACTATTTCAATAACATTCAGGCAAATGGCGTTATTTCCGGAGATGAGATCAGACAGTATATCGGTCGAATTTTGCAGTACGGTTATCGTGGAACGATTTCCACAAGTTGGCGTTCGCAGAATGAAGCTGCCGCAAACAGTATTGCCCATGCCTATGCGACACAGCTTCTGATCTGGGAAACCATCGTCGGAGAACGTGACGCAAACTTTAATCACAAAGCAGCGAGTGGTTGTAGCAATGTCAAAGATGTGGTCAATGCCGCACATCCACTTCGCAGTAAGATTTTCAGCTACTATGACTCGATGGTAGCGAGCATTCAGAAACATACGGTTGTGCCGAGTTTCTGTAACCGTTCTGCCGGTTCAGCAAAAACACTGGAACTGGAGTGGGATGGAAGCAAATATACAACAACACTGACAGATGCGAACAACGTACTTTCTAATTACAGCTTCAGTGCAAGTATCAGTGGGGTATCCTTTTCCACAAATGGGAATAAGTTGACGGTATCTATGGAGAAAGCACCAAGCGATGCCTTTACGATCACTGCCAGCAAGAAAAACTCTGTCCGCAGAGGTGTGGTTGTGTGGTCCGAGGGGAAACATGGCACAGGTTCCAGTGTGCAGGACGTTGTTTCCTATGCACAGGAAGTTGGCGATCCGGTCAGTGGCTATGTGAAAATGAAAGTCAGCTATGGTTCCTGCCAGATTGTCAAGACCAGTGAGGACGGAAAGGTGGACGGTATCAACTTCACGATTTCCGGTAATGGTATCAATCAGACAGTAACGACAGCGAATGGCGGTAAGTTCCAACTTGATAATCTGATGCCGGGTGTCTATACCGTAACAGAACAGTCCATTGACAAATATGTGCCGCAAGAAACACATAGAGTTACCGTTGTTGCAGGACAGGTGGCAACTGTAAACTTTAACAATGTTTTGAAAAGGGGCGACCTTCAGGTTGTGAAATCCTCAGAAGATAACCTTGTTGAGGGTGTGAAATTTCGTCTTTATGGTACTTCCCTTGCAGGCATCGCAGTTGATCAGTATGCAGTGACAGACGCAAACGGAGTAGCAACTTTCAAAGATGTGCTGATCAGTGGAAGTGAACCGTATACCGTAGAAGAAGTGGATACCGAGGTACGCTATGTTGTACCGGAGAACCAGACAGCCCCTATTCAGTGGAAGTCTGTGACAAAGCGTGATTTCAGTAACATTTTGAAGAAATTCACAGTGACTGTAACTAAGAGTGACAAGGAAGAAGGCACAGCACAGGGCGATGCGACACTTGCAGGTGCAGTTTATGGTATCTACAAAGGCGAAACACTGGTAGATAAATATGTGACCGATGCGAATGGGCAGTTTACAACGAAAGAATATATCTGCGATACCGATTGGACAGTCAGAGAAATCACACCATCTGAAGGATATTTGCTTGATAAGACTATTCACAAAGTTGGAGCGGACCCGAAACTCTATGAAGTGGAACACAATCTGACTGCCAATGATGTAACTGAACAGGTCATGAAAGGAAATATCGCTATCATCAAGCATACTGATGACGGAGAAACCAAGATTGAAACACCGGAAAAAGGTGCAGAGTTTGAAGTTTATCTGAAATCTTCCGGAAACTATGACGCAGCCGAAGAAGATGAGAGAGATACACTTGTATGCGATGAGAATGGATTTGCCCAGTCAAAAGATATGCCATACGGCGTTTATACCGTCCATCAGACAAAAGGCTGGGAAGGCAGAGAACTGATGAGTGATTTTGATGTGTTCATTTCTAAAGATGGACAGACTTATCGTTACCTCATCAACAATGCAAACTTTGAAAGCTTTATCAAAGTGGTCAAAAAGGATGCGGAAACAGGTAAAACCATTCCATATGCAGGTGCAGGATTTCAGATTTACGATCCATCAGGAAATAAGGTAACTATGAGCTTTACTTATCCGACACCGACAACCATCGACACCTTCTATACAGATGCAGACGGTCAGCTTGTAACACCGGAGAAACTGGAGTATGGCAAGGGATATTCACTGGTTGAGGTTCAGGCTCCTTATGGTTATGTGCTTGACAGTACACCGGTATCATTCGATGTGACAGAAGAAAATGCAACACAGGAGGGCACGATTAAATTGGTTAAGGTTGAGAAGCCGAACATGGCTCAGAAAGGTTCGATTTCTGTGGAAAAAACAGGAGAGGTATTCTTTGGTGTGAACGTATCCGGCGAGGAAGGCAAAGATGTGATCTATCAGCCGGTATACAAAGTGAAAGGTCTTGCGGGTGCAACCTATAAAATCACAGCAGACGAAGATGTGGTAACACCGGATGGAACACTCCGCTACCACAAAGGCGATGTTGTGGATACGATCACAACAGATGAAGAAGGCACTGCAAAGAGCAAGGAGCTTTATCTGGGTAAATATACCGTAACAGAAACAAAAGCACCGGAAGGCATGGTCATCAATAAAGATGGACATCAGGTAGAACTCACTTATGCCGGACAGGAGGTTGCAGTAACAGAAACTGCCACAAGCTTCTATAACGAAAGACAGAAAGTCAAGATTTCTCTTGAAAAAATGCTTGAACAGGATGAAACATTCGGAATCGGCAAGAATGATGAACTGAAAAATATCAGCTTCGGACTTTATGCAAAAGAGGACATTGTATCAGAAAGCGGTACGGTAATCCCGGCAGACGGACTGATCGAAATCATCGGACTTGCGGAGGATGGTACTGCGACAGTAGCGACAGACCTTCCGTTTGGCAGCTACTATATCAAAGAGATGGCAACGGATGAACATTATATCCTGAATGATGAGCAGTATGCATTCACATTTGATTATGCCGGACAGGATACGGAAACAGTTGAAATCAAAGTCAATGACGGGAAACCGATTGAAAACAAACTGATCTATGGTTCTGTATCAGGTAAGAAAGTGGATGAAAACGGAGAAGCACTTGCAGGTGCAGTAATCGGAATCTTTAAAGCTGATGAAACAGAATTTACAGCAGAACATGCTTTTATGACTGTGAAATCCGGAGAAGATGGCAGCTTCGCATTTAAGAAAGTGCCATATGGTAACTGGATTGTCAAAGAAATCGAAGCACCGGAAGGATTTGTCCTTGATGGAACAGCTCATGCAGTCACTATTGATTGGAATGAGCAGGTCATTGAAGCGGAAATCACAAATGAATATATCCATGGCAATATCCGACTCACAAAGGTGGATGCAGATTATCCGGATAATAAGCTGACAGGAGCCACTTTTGAAGTCTACAAAGATGTCAATGGCGACGGAAAACTGGACGACAAAGATGAGCTTGTTGGAAATCTGGAAGAAACTTCTGTCGGCATTTATGAAATCCAGGAGCTGCTTTACGGAAAATATCTTGTAAAAGAGACAAAAGCCCCAGAAGGATTTGTTCTTGATGAGGGTGTTTATTCCGTATCCATTACTGAGGATGAAAAGACTTATGACGTGGAAAATAAAGCAGGTGTTGGCTTTATCAATCAGGCGATGAAAGGTAATCTGAAAATCAAAAAGACATCTTCTGACGGTAAAGTAGAAGGTTTCACATTCCGTATCACAGGTGTTAATGGTTATGACAGCACATTTACTACTGACAAGAACGGAGAAATCTTTGTGGACGGACTTCGTATCGGAGAATACACCGTTTCTGAGGTCAGTGACAATGTATCTGCCGGATATATCTTACCAGCCGATAAGAAGATTACTGTGCAGGCAGACTCAACAGTAGAGATTGAAATGCACAATGAACTTCGTGATACACCAAAAACAGGCGATGACAGCAGAACCGGTCTTTGGATGGTTCTTGCAGGTCTTTCCGCAGCGGGAATTGCGGCAACAGTCATTGCTTCCAAGAGAAAGAAGAAAAAGGAGGGCAATGAATAATGGACGCAAAGACAATCGTAGCAGTCGTATTGGTCGCCTTTATCATCGGCGGCTTTCTTTTCTTACAGAAGAAAAACAGAAAAAATAAATAACTTGAAGCGGGGGCGGAGCAATCCGCCCTTTGCTTTTGAGCAAGGAGGTCAAAATGAACCAGTTAGAGAAGATTGAGGACAGAGTTCTCTCTGTGCTTGAGTCAAATACACAGTCCCGTAGTGACGACATGGTGCTTTATCTTCTTGTCTGCAACAGTTATTCCAATAATGAAAATCCAATAGGAAAGATGCCTTTTGAAGTGGTCATGAAACATTACAGAGAGTTGAAATTGCCACATTTTGAAAGCGTCAGAAGAATAAGACAGAAGATACAGGCAACGCATCCAGAGTTAGGGTGTCTGCCTGAATATCGGAGAAACAGGAAGAAAATGCAGAAGTTATATACCGATTACGCAAGAAAGTAGCGAGGAGGATGGACCATGAAAGATAAATCAGCATTTCAGCAGAAAATCAAACTTCTGACCAAACTTTTCGATTTCGGCTGTAATACGGAAAAGAAGTTACAACAGCTCGACATGGAAAGCATTTTGAAAATCCCAGGGATTACGATACCGGATATGGCATTGATCATTGAATTTCAGAAAGAAACCAAAGCTAATAAGCTGTTTTCTTATTTGGGAGGTGGTGCTGATGAACAGCAGACTTCGCAGTAACGATGCCAGCCGATCAGAAGATACAGAAACGACAGGAGGTGCAAGGTAAGTGGCAAGAAAATACAATCTGATCTCGGAACTCTATGACCGGACTTGCAAAACAGTAGTTGCGAATCCACAGAACTGGCAGAACTTTTTGCAGTCTGCCTGCCGGAATTATAAGCTGCGATATGATGAGCAGTTGCTGATCTATGCACAGCGTCCTGACGCTACTGCGGTACTTGAGATTGAGCGTTGGAACAGAAATTTTGGTCGATGGGTAAATCGTGGAGCTAGAGGTATTGCAGTCTTTGCTGATGAGGACCGAAAGACACAGAGATTATCCCATTATTTTGATATTTCCGATACCCATGAGGGAAGATATTCCCGTCCGGTTCCACTTTGGAATATGCAGGAGGAATATACAGAAGAAGTCATTGAAACACTGGAAAATACGTTTGGACAACTGACTTACAAAAGTGTTCTTTCGGACGCTGTCATGAGTGCTGCACAAAATGCCGCAGAAGATAATCTCCCGGATTATTTGCAGGATTTGCTTTATGTTGCAGATAACAGTTTCCTTGCAGGACTGGATGAAGGGATGATTACTACCATCTATAAAAAACTTGTGACAAACAGTGTGGCATATATGATGATGACACGACTGGGAATCAATGTGGGAGAATATTTTGAAGCGGAAGATTTCAGAGATGTCACAAACTTTAATACGCAGGAAACGTTAAACGCTCTCGGTTTTGCTACAAGTGATATTGCAGAGATGGGACTATCAGAAATATCAAAAACCATTCGGGCACTCAGCCGGAACAATCGCATCATTGAAGCGGATAGAAAATCTGAATACAATAGGGATGAAAATACAACCGAAAGGAGCGGTAAGAATGAACGAGATCACATACACGATGGTCGGGGATTACAACCTTCCGGATCTGATCTTGCCAGAACAGCCGGAGCCGGTGGTGGGCAAATGGTCACAGATGAGGAGAACATTTCTCAAGGAACAGCACAGAGTCCAGTATTACAATCTCCTGACGAAAGGAATCTTGACAAAGCATTTGTCGGAAGTACAGCAGAGGGCGAGCGAACTGGAGGAAACACTGGTGCGGGAGATGGCAGCCAGGGAGGGACTGACCGAACAGATGAAAGCGGACGACATGATGAACTGGGTTCGGCTGATGAACAACATCAGGAACTCGGCTCAGGAGATCGTGAAAGCACAGGTCATTTACGTTTAGAGTATTATGACCGAAGCCATGAAGATAAGAGCCTTCCTTTCTTCGGCAGTGATAAAGATATTAACGAGATACTCCGGACAACACCGCATTTGTCAGCATCTCTTGATGAAATCAAAGATTTTTATGAGAGGACACTGGATAATGCGGAACGGACGGAGTTTATTAAGAACATTTTTAATCATGACTACACGGAGCTGACATTGGAAGATGGAAGAACTGTTGGATACAAGACATTTCAGAATGTATTGCATCTTTGGGAAGGGCATTACGAGAATCGGACAAAGCAGAGTTATTATGACTGGGGCGTGATTGCACAGCATTTTGAAGCAATGCGATTGCTCGGAGAATTAAATGATAGAATCAAACCGCTACCGTCAATGGATGGGCAGCTAAGTTTTATTTTAGACGGACAGGCAGGGGCAGAAAAAACCTCTGCCTTTTCTTTTTCACAGGAGATTATAGATACAGTCCTGACGCATGGAAGTGGTATCTCTAATGGAAAAATGCGGATTTATGAGCAGTTTGAAAAGAGCTTATCTGCAAAAGAAAATGTTACGTTTCTGAAAAATGAATATGGCTGGGGAGGTTCTTATCCGATTATTATCGGCACAGGCATACAAGAATTGCATGATGGAAAAGGTATCAATCTTTCCAGAGGGTATGGCGAAGATGCTGAGAAAATGACACTCAAATGGACGCTGGTAGAAAAACGTATCGGGGAACTGATACGGATGGACAGATACTTAAATCCAAAGGAAAAAGAGCGTTATCCTAAGTGGCTTGAAGAACAGGAAGCCAGACGGGCAGAATTGGAGGAGAAAAGAAAGAATCGTCAAATCCTTTCGACTGCTCCAAAGGAAACACTGGAACAGGAGGTAGAGGAGGTTTCAGCAGAACATTATGAGTATCATCTTGGCGATACTGTGTATATTGGAGCTTCTGAATATGAAATCTTATCTTTTGATGATGAGAGAGTCATGCTGTATGATATGGAAATGCCATTGTTTAATAAGGAATTTACCCGTATTGAATTTGATGAGAAAGTACGGGAAAATCCGATGAATGACCATCTGAAAGTGCCAGATCAGAATACGGCGCCATTAGAAATGTTGGCACAGGCAAAGGAAATCATCAATGAGTTTTGTCAGCATGAGTATGGCTCAAATGCAGATTTTAGCAACCCGAAAGAAGTTGGTGTTGCGTTTACGACGATCACAGATGATGAGATACCGATACAGGTAAATGCCAATCTTGTAGATTTTAGTATAGACCAATATCTTGATGGAAAGTTGATTGAAAGTACAAGATATAGCTCGTTGGAGGATATGATTGAATCTGCACTTGTATATCTGGACTTTGATGATCTGACTTCCATTACGGATAAACAGCTTGAGAGGGTGTTGGAATCTAAAACACCGAGGGAAGCAGCACAGTTTGATGGCTTACCGGACTTAGCGACAAGACTTACGCTGTTTATGAAAGATTATGATTATTTTGGATATCAGGATAACGTAGAAGTCAATGAGACGGATGAGGAAGTCATCGAAAATACAAGAGATTTACTCCAAAGTCCGGATGAGGTAAGTAACATTCTTGATTACTTAAAGGAAATAGACAGAGAAGAAGTTACAGCCGAGCAGGGAAAAGAATTAGAGGGACTGATCAATGAACTCAGTGCCATGACGGTTGAACCGGAACCAATCAAACCACAGTGGGAGAAAAAAAGGAGCAAAGTCAGAAGCTTTGACTTGCACCCAGATATTCCGCTTGCGGAGAGAAATACGTTTGATCTTAGAAATCATCCGGTCGAACCAGCCGGAAAAAAGGAACGCTTTCACAGAAATATGGAAGCAATCAGGGTGCTAAAAGAGTGTGAAGCTGAGAACCGCTTTGCCACACCTGCCGAACAGATTATCTTGTCGAAATATGTTGGTTGGGGTGGTTTGTCTGAAGCATTTGATGAGCGTAACTCAGCGTGGGCAGATGAGTTTTTGGAACTTCGCAGGGCGCTTTCGCCTGACGAATATGCCGCAGCAAGAGAAAGCACACTGACAGCTTTTTATACACCACCCGAAGTGATAACTGCTATCTACAAGGCAATGGAGCAGATGGGATTTAAGGAAGGGAATCTGTTGGAACCGTCCTGTGGCATTGGTAACTTTATCGGTATGCTGCCGGAGTCAATGGCAAACACAAAAATTTATGGTGTTGAGTTAGATACGATTTCGGCAGGAATAGCACAGCAGTTATATCAGAAATCTTCCATCGCAGCACAAGGATTTGAGGAAGTCAATGTACCGGACAGCTTCTTTGATGGTGTTGTCGGAAATGTACCTTTTGGAGATTTTAAGGTGCTTGATAAGCGATATGATAAATATAACTTCCTGATCCATGATTATTTCTTTGCCAAATCTTTGGATAAATTACGTCCAGGTGGTGTGATGGCTCTTGTAACCAGTAAGGGGACAATGGATAAAGCAAACTCGTCGGTCAGAAAATATATCGCACAGAGAGCAGACCTTTTGGGAGCAATCAGGCTTCCAAACAATACGTTTAAAGATAATGCCGGTACGGAAGTTGTGTCGGATATATTGTTCCTGCAAAAGCGGGACAGGCTCATTGATATTGAGCCAGATTGGGTACAGCTTCGCACAAACGATGATGGTCTTACGATGAACGCATATTTTGTGCAGCATCCCGAAATGATACTCGGAGAAATGAAAATGGTCAGTGGTCGCTTCGGAGAAGAAGCAACTTGCGTACCGTTTGAAAATGCGGACCTGTCAGAACTGTTATCTGAAGCAGTGGCAAATATTCATGGAGAAATCAGAGCGTATGAGGTTGAGAATGAACTGGAGGAAGAAGATAACTCCATTCCTGCCAATCCGGAGGTAAGGAACTTTTCCTATACGGTGGTGGAAGATAAAATCTATTTCCGGGAAAATTCACGTATGAATCCGGTGGAAGTATCGGCAACCGCAGAGAACCGTATCAAAGGATTGATTGCAGTTCGTGATTGTGTCCGTAATCTGATTGAATTGCAGACAGAGGATTACCCGGATGAAGATATTCGGGCAGAACAGGCTAGACTGAATACACTTTATGATAATTATACAAAGAAATATGGGCTGATCAACAGCAGGGCAAATATCTCTGCTTTTAGTGATGACAGTTCCTTTGCACTGCTATCTGCGTTGGAAGTGCTCAATGAAAATGGAGAGTTGGAACGTAAGGCGGATATGTTCTTTAAGCGGACGATCCAGCCACACAAACCAGTGACGAAGGTGGACACTGCCAGTGAAGCACTTGCTGTTTCTATGGGAGAGAAAGCCGGAATCGACATGGAATATATGCAGGAACTCTCAGGAAAATCAGAAGAAACGCTGTATCAGGATTTGAAAGGTGTGATCTTTTTAAATCCGCATTATGGCTATGGAAATGTTACAGAGCCGAAGTATTTGATGGCGGATGAGTATCTTTCTGGCAATGTCCGGGAGAAACTGGTACTAGCAAAGAGAACCGCAATGCTTTATCCGGAAGATTATAAAATCAATGTAGAAGCATTGGAAAAGATACAGCCAAAAGACCTGACTGCCAGTGAAATATCTGTAAGACTCGGAGCAACATGGGTACCTCCAGAAATCTATCAGCAGTTTATGTTTGAGTTTTTAAATACACCGAATTATGCTCAGTGGAGGATTAAAGTCCACTACTCCCCTTACACCGGAGGTTGGAATATCGAGGAGAAATCTTATGACCGAGGTAATGTGAAAGCAAACAGCACCTATGGTACAGGACGTATCAATGCGTATAAGATTATCGAGGAAACATTGAACCTGAAAGATGCCCGTATCTTTGATTATATTGAAGATGATGAGGGCAAAAGGAAGGCTGTGCTAAATAAAAAAGAGACAGCCATCGCACAGGCAAAGCAGGAATTGATCAAGCAGGGATTTCAGGATTGGGTATGGGCGGACCCAGAACGTAGGGAGAAACTTACAAGGCTGTACAATGAAAAATTCAACAGTATCCGACCGAGAGAATATGATGGAAGCCATATCATTTTCAGTGGCATGAATCCGGAAATTACACTCAGGGAGCATCAGAGAAATGCAGTCGCACACATTTTATACGGAGGGAATACGCTGCTTGCACACGCAGTTGGGGCGGGAAAAACCTTTGAAATGGTGGCAGCTTCGCAGGAACTGAAAAGACTCGGACTTTGCAATAAGTCTTTGTTTGTGGTACCCAACCATCTGACGGAACAGTGGGCGGCAGAGTATTTGCAGCTTTATCCGTCAGCCAATATCCTTGTAGCAACCAAGAAAGATTTTGAAACCAAGAACCGTAAAAGGTTCTGCGGTCGTATCGCAACAGGCGACTATGATGCGGTTATTATCGGTCATAGTCAGTTCGAGAAGATACCAATGTCGATCGAGCGACAGAGGGCAATTCTGGAACAGCAGATTGAAGAACTGACGAGGGGGATTGCCGAATTAAAAGCGAACAGGGGAGAAAGGTTTTCAATCAAACAGCTTGAAAGGTCAAAAAAATCAGTCACACAGAAACTCGCAAAACTGAATGACCAGAGCAGAAAGGATGACGTTGTTACCTTTGAAGAATTAGGTGTAGACAGATTGTTTATTGATGAAAGTCATTATTACAAGAACCTTTTTCTCTATACCAAAATGAGAAATGTGGGTGGAATCGCTCAGACAGAAGCACAGAAATCTTCTGATCTTTTTATGAAATGCCGCTATCTTGATGAGATTACCGGCGGAAGGGGAACTGTGTTTGCAACAGGAACACCAATCTCAAATAGTATGGTGGAGCTTTATACGATACAGCGATACTTGCAGTATAACACGCTTGTGAAGAATAACTTGCAGCATTTTGATGCATGGGCTTCTACCTTTGGAGAAACAGTCACAGCGATTGAACTGACACCTGAAGGTTCCGGGTACCGGGCAAAGACACGATTTGCAAAGTTTTATAACCTGCCGGAACTGATGTCAATGTTTAAGGAAGTGGCAGACATTAAAACAGCAGATATGCTAAAGCTTCCAGTGCCGGAAGCAGAGTATCACAATGTATCGGTGGAACCTTCAGAAATGCAGAAAGATATGGTCGCTTCGCTTGCGGAGCGTGCAGAGAAAGTCCGAGGTGGAGGAGTGGATGCAAGTGTGGATAACATGCTGAAAATTACGAATGATGGTCGAAAACTTGCCTTAGATCAGCGAATGTTGAACGAAATGTTGCCGGATTTTGATGGCAGTAAAATCAATGCCTGTGTGGAGAATGTCTTCCGTATCTGGGAGGAAACCAAAGATAAGAAATCCGCACAACTTGTGTTCTGCGACCTTTCCACACCAAAGAATGACGGAACCTTTTCTGTCTATAACGACATCCGAAAGAAGCTGATTGAGCGAGGTGTTCCGGAGAGTGAGGTCCGATTTATCCATGAAGCAGATACAGATATGAAGAAGAAAGAACTCTTTCAGAAAGTCCGAAAGGGAGAAGTCCGAGTGCTGATGGGTTCCACACAGAAGATGGGAGCCGGTACGAATGTGCAGGACAGACTTATCGCACTTCATGATGTGGATTGTCCATGGCGACCGTCAGATTTAGAGCAGCGTTCCGGTCGAATTATCCGTCAGGGAAATTCTAATCCCAAGGTAGAAATTTACCGGTATGTGACAAAGCAGACCTTTGACGCATACCTCTATCAGCTTGTGGAGGGCAAACAGAAATTTGCAAGCCAGATCATGACGAGCAAATCACCGGTTCGATCCGCAGAGGATATAGACGAAACAGCACTGTCTTATGCTGAAATTAAAATGCTTGCAACCGGAAATCCCTATATTAAAGAAAAGATGGATCTGGACATTCAGGTACAGAAATTAAAACTTTTAAAATCCAATTTCTTATCTGAAAAATACAGCCTTGAGGACAAGATAATTAAATACTATCCGCAGCGTATCACATCACTGGAAAACCGAATTGCCGGTCTGGAAAAAGATGTGGAAACTGCAAAACAGCACCCGAAACCTATGGATGACCGCTTTGTCGGTATGGAGGTTCAGGGTGCTTTTTATTCGGAAAAATCAGATGCAGGAAAGGCAATCATTGAAGCCTGCAAGCAGATGAGCAGTCCTGATGCAATCCCTCTCGGCAAGTACCGTGGATTTGATCTGGAACTTTTCTTTGACTCAGGCAAGCGTACTTACTGTGTGACAGTTAAGGGAGAAACCAGTCGGAGTGTTGATCTGGGAGATGATGTTCATGGCAACATTACCCGTATTGACAATGGTGTGGAGCGTTTTAATGAAAGTCTGGAAGTAGCGAGAAGCAGCCTTGAGGATACGAAGAATCAGTTAGAAACCGCACAGAAAGAAGTGGCAAAGCCATTTGTGCAGGAAGAAGAATTGAAGGTAAAACTGGCTCGACTGGATGAGTTAAATATTCTGCTCAACATGGATAAAAAAGAAAATGAGATTGTCGGAGGGGAGCCTGATGAGGGCGAAGCTTCTGATAAGAGAAACATAAAATCTTATGAACGGTAAGGAGGAACTGCAATGGATACCGATTATAACAAACTGCTTTATGAAAAAATGCAGGCAGAAAATGAAACATTCAAGGACTGGCTTCTTAGTCAGGAACCGTCGGAAATCCTGAATCATGCCTATGAGTATACGATGTATCAGGATATGATGCTGTGCATGGAAGATATGGAACTGTCGCCAAAACAGGCGAAGGCAATGTATCTGTCGCCAAGTCCTTTGCGTGACGCACTTTCCGATTTTGATAAAAGGGAAACGGACCACATGGAAAATCTGCGTGACAGTCTTGAAACGACTGCAAATAAGAGTGTGCGAGTCCAGAAGGAAAAGTCAGAGCGGGAAAGCAGGTGATCGCAGTGCCATATATTGCACCGGAAGTCGTAACCGAAGCAAAACGGATGGACTTGCTGACGTATCTTCGCACCTATGAACCGGGGCAGCTTGTCAGAGTCAGTGGCAATACCTATTGCACAAGGGAACATGACAGTTTGAAGATTTCCAACGGGAAATGGATGTGGTGGTCCAGAGGTATCGGTGGCAGAACTGCCCTTGATTATCTCATCAAGGTTAAAGAACTGAGCTTTATTGAAGCTGTGGAAACCATCATGGGAAATTGTGCTGTGACTGCTCCGGTGTATGAAACAGAGAGCCGAAGCTATGAAGAACAGCCGCTTCTTTTGCCACAGAAAAGTCCAACCAGTGATGTTGTCACACAGTATCTTTTTGGGCGTGGCATTGATTATGAAATCATCAATGAATGTCTGGATAAAGAGCTGATCATCGAGTCACTGCCCTATCACAATGTTGTGTTTATCGGCTATGACGATAAGAAAAAAGCAAAGTATGCAGCATATCGTGCGACAAATAAAAGCAGGATTATGGGCGACTGTACAGGAAGTAAAAAGCAATATTCCTTCCGCCTGACAAATGAAAACAGTATAGAAGTGCATTTGTTTGAATGTGCCATTGACCTGCTATCTTTTGCAACTTTAGCAAAGATAGAGGGAGAGGACTGGAGAAAACTGAACCTTGTTTCCTTGTCGGGTGTGTATTCGCCAAAGCAGGAAATGGAAAAATCAAAAGTGCCTGTAACGCTTCAAAAACTGCTTGAGAAGAATCCGCAGATCAGCCGGATTGTGCTTCATTTTGATAATGATATTGCAGGAAGAAAGGCAACAAAAACATTAGAAATTTTATTGAAAGATAAATATGAAGTCGTTGATGAACCTCCCAAAAGCGGAAAAGATTTCAACGACTTTCTTTGTATCCAGTTAGGAATTATAAAGCAGAACGAAAGGAGTTTTGAGAGATGAATGAAAAAATAACAGTACTTCTGGTAGAACCGGGCAAGTATCCAAAACCGATTGAGATTGAAGATACGTTGGAAGCAATGCAGGAAGTTGTCGGTGGAGATATTGAAGAATATATGCCATTTGATGATGAAGTTGCCATTATCTGTAATGAGGAAGGAAAGATGAACGGCTCAGAGCTTAACCGGGCAGTCTATTCCAAAGATAAGCAGATTTTGGATGTGATTGCGGGCAAGTTTTTTGTTGCTTATGCTCCGTTTGAATCAGAAAGTTTCCTTAGTATGCCAAAAGATTTGATGAAAAAATATGAGGATAAATTCAGGTATCCAGAGAAATTTTATAAGACACCAGCAGGGGTTGAAGCCAAAGCCTATAAGCCAGTGTCAAAAGATATGGAGCGATAGAAATTGAAAATCCGGGGCAACCCAAGGAGCGTGTATCATCTTAGCGAGCAGACCATTTATACTCCTACAGTCGTATAAACGGTAAAGGCTCGTTAGGGTGTGCCCCTAATACCCCTGTGAGAAAGGAACGATGATTTATGAGAGAGATAGCATTGATTGCCGGCGGCTTGATCGTTGGCGGATTAGTTGGAGTCACATGGATGTGTCTGCTTCAGGTCAATAAGGACAGACACTATATCATTCAGAGAAAGGAAGAACATGAAGATGAGTAAGAGAACAATTAAAAAACAATTTTGGTTATCCCGCAGCGAAGCACAGGATTTACAGAAGAAAGCAAAAAAGGCGTGTCTTTCTGAAGCCGGACTTATCCGTCTGCTTTTGAAAGGATATGAGCCGAGAGAAAAACCAGATGCAGATTTCTATGAAGCAATGAAGGAACTGTCAGCAATCGGAAATAACATCAATCAGCTTGCAGTGAAAGCAAATTCACTCGGTTTTGTGGACGCACCACAGCTTAAAAAGGAAGCAGAGCGTTGGCACAAATTCCAGGCGGATATGGAACGTATTTATCTCAGACCGGATGAGAGCGGACTGAAATGGCAGTAACCAAGTTATGGTCTGTGAAAAGCAATCTGAAACAGGTCATTGACTATGCCGTCAATCCGGAAAAGACTGCGGCTGATGTTTATACGGAAGAACAGTATCAGGCATTGGCAGATGTCCTCAGTTATGCCAAAGATGAGGAGAAAACGGAACGGGAACTTTATGTTGATGCTATCAACTGTAATGTAGCAACCGCTCGTGATCAGTTCATAACAGTCAAAGAGCAGTATCAGAAAACAGATGGTATTCAAGCCTATCATGGCTACCTTAGTTTTAAAGAACAGAATATTACCCCGGAACTTGCACAAAAGATTGGGATGGAGTTTGCCAATGAAATATGGGGCAACCGTTTTCAGGTCGTTGTTACGACACATTTGAATACAACACATTTGCACTGCCACTTTGTTGTCAATTCCGTTTCTTTTGTGGATGGGAAAAGGCTGTGGGGAGAAGAAAAAGCATGGTTTAAATTCCGGACAGTGGCAGATCGTATCTGTGAAAAATATGGATTGTATTATAATCCGAAACCAAACCGCAGTAAGCAATCGTCTTATTACTATAAGCAGGAGCAGGCTGGAATGCCAACCCGGTATACGATGGTGCGTGAAGCGATTGATGAAGCGATTGCACATAGTACGAACCTTAGAAGCTTTGATTATGCTTTGACGCAGATGGGTTATGAACATTCACTCAGTGAAAGCCGGAAGTATTGGACAATCGTACCGAAAGGGTACACGAAACCGATCAGACTGAAAAATCTCGGAGAAGATTACACCGAAGAAGCTATCAAACGCAGGCTCATGGAAAATCAGAGAGTGCGTATCGTGCCATTTGCAAAGCAGACAGTTGTTATCCGGCAATACCGCTTGCCGACAAGAGAACAGAAAATTAAAAAGGTGGGTGGTCTGTATGGCTTGTATCTGCATTATTGCTACAAGCTCGGTTATCTGCCAAAGTATAAAAAACAGAATACAAAAAGACTTCATTATCTTTTAAAAGAAGATTTATTGAAGCTCGATAAAATTACAGCAGAGACAAGGCTGCTCGGACGGGAACATATTTTTACGGACGAGCAGCTTTTCTCATATAAAGCGTCACTGAATGGACAGATTGAAACTTTGATTGACGATAGAGCGCACCTGCGAAAAATATCCAGAACAAAGATGAGTGACGATGAGCTATCGAAAGTAAAAGGACAGATTGTGTCTATCAGTGGCAAGATCAGGGAACTTAGGAAAGAGGTTTGGTTATGTGATGATATTGCCGAGCGGTCGAAAGTCATGGAACAGAATCTTGAAACCATCAGAGCCGAAGAAGAAAAACAAGAGAGAAAGGAGCAAAACCGATATGACAAACGGAGGTGACGCAGCAGAGCAGGTCGTCCGGTTATCACTGGAAGGATTTGAAGTTGCTGCAAGACTCACAGGATCAGCCGCTAAGAATGTTGCTATTCTTCTTGCTTCAGTATTAAAGCAGGAAGCAACGCAGGCGAATAAGACCAGAGGAAAAGCAAGGCTGACCAATATGATTAAATCTGGAAAAGAATTGAAAGTCTTTTCTATTCCAAACAGGGATTTGAAGAAGTTTACTGAACAGGCAAAACGATATGGTGTTCTTTATTGTGTCCTCAGAGATAAAAACACAAAGGGAGATAATGTTCCGATTGATATTATCGCCAGAGCAGAGGACGCTTCCAAAATTCAGCGTATCGTTGAAAGATTTGAACTCGGTAAAGTAGATAAAGCTGCAATTGTAACGGAATCCCAGAAAGCAGTGGAAAAGCGAGAAGCCTTGGAAAAAGAGAAACCAGCAAAATCTAAAAATGAGATTATTATGGAGGAGGCTGTACGAAAACCATTACAGAAAGAGGAAAATGCACAGGCAAACCCCTCCGTCGCCAAAACGGACAAAAACCCTCCGTTAAGGCAAAACTCAGAGCCGGAAGATATGCGAACTGATAAGGGTGTCGCTGTAAATGAGCAGAAGAAACCATCGGTTAAAGAGAAACTTGACCATTACAAAGCTCAGGCAAAACAGGAAAAAGAAGCAGATCGTAAAGAACCGGAAGTTGCTCAGACAAAGCGTAAATCTGCACCAAAGCAGACGGTACACAAACAGCCGAAATCAAAGCGGACGAAAACGAAAGAGAGGTAAGGACCATGACGAATGATTTTAAACCTGCAAAAGCAGGCGGGCAGGCTCCAAGACTTTCCAAAGAGGAGTATGCACAGAAAAAAAGAGCAGAAAAAGATGCGGTCTATCAGATGGCTGATGAATCAGCAAGGGAGATTGTTTCGGACCCGGAAAAATTCAAGTCGTTTCTGGATACGCAGAGTAGGATTGACAGATATTCTGCGGTCAATGCACTGCTCATCTATAAACAATATCCGCAGGCAGTTCAGCTTAAAGATTTTGATGACTGGAGCAAAGATAATGTCAAAATCTTAAAAGGTACAAAGAGTATTTCTATTCTTGAACCGGTGGAATATGTCAAGAGAGATGGTACAACAGGTATTTCCTATAATGTGAAAAAAGTATTTGATATTTCACAGACAAATGGCAAACGACCACCAGCACCAACAGTCGATCGTGATCCAAAGCAGCTTATCACAACACTGCTTGACTCATCGCCGGTTAATGTGGAAGCAACCAATGAATTACCCTATCCGAATATGGCAGCCTTTTATAACAATGAGGAACAGACTTTGTATGTGAAGCGGGATGTGGGAGACAGCGTTGCAGTTGCTCAGTGCGTAGCACAGGAACTGGGGCACGCACAGCTTTCCATCAACAGTGATACTTATAGTCGTTCCGATATGGGATTTCAGGCAGTGTGTATCGGTTATATGCTCTGTAAGAAATATGGTATTGACACACAGAATTTTGCAATCAACCGTATTCCGGAAAAACTTGCAGCAAAAGAACCGAAGGACATTCGCTTTGAGCTGTCTAAGATGAGAAATGCAATGGCAGATATTCATTCCCGTGTTTCTGATGAACTTTACCGTAAGAAACAGGCTCGCTCGAAAGAGCAGGAAAGATAAAGAGGTACTGATATGACGAAAGAAGAACTTTACCACATTGCATTGGATGATTATGAACATGGCATCGTCATCCGTTCTCTGAATGATGAGAAAACGGATTTGATGAATCAGGGAAAATCAACGGATGCTGTGGACGACCTGATTATCAAGATCGGGACTGCCCCAAAAAAGAAATTCAAACTAATTTCCAAGGATCGATCTGATGCAGAGAGATAAGGAAAGACAGTCGGAGATTATTCTTTCCATCATCGGTATTATCCCGGTTGTATGGTTGGGATTATTGATCGCTCCGTCCGTAAAAGGCGGATTGCCGGAGATATTCCCAAGCCTGATGAATGTATTCAACAACCCATTTCACATCGTACTTTGTGAGGACAGTGTAAAAACTGTCCTCATTTTGCTGTTGTGCTATGGCATGGGTATCGGGATTTATTTTTCCACACAGAAGAATTACCGAAGGCGGGAAGAACATGGTTCAGCAAAATGGGGCAATGCAAAAACCGTAGATAAAAAATACAGACAATCTCCATTTTCAGATAACAAGCTGATGACACAGAATGTTTGCATTGGCTTGAATGCAAAAAAGCACAGACGAAATCTGAACACACTGGTATGCGGTGGTTCTGGTGCAGGTAAGACAAGGTTTTACTGTAAGCCGAACCTCATGCAGTGCAATACCTCTTTTGTTATCCTAGATCCGAAAGGAGAAATTTTAAGAGATACTGGAAAGCTGCTTGAAAGAAAAGGATTTGAGGTCAGGGTTCTTGATTTGATCTCTATGGAAAAGAGTCACTGCTATAACCCATTTGTATATCTTCAGAATGACAACGATGTGCAGAAACTTGTAACCAATTTATTTAAAAGCACCACACCAAAGGGAAGTCAGTCGCAGGACCCGTTTTGGGATACTTCGGCTTCCATGCTTCTGTTGGCGTTGGTGTTTTATTTGCATTATGAAGCACCGGAAGAAGAACAGAATTTTGCGATGGTCATGGAAATGCTCAGAGCCGGTTCGATTGAGGACGAAGAAGATACCAGACCTTCTCCCCTGGACGAACTGTTTGCAGAGCTTGAAATGACAAATCCAGACCATATTGCATTGAAATATTACCGTTCCTACCATTCCGGTTCAGCAAAGACACTGAAATCTATTCAAATCACGCTTGCTGCGAGGTTGGAAAAATTTAACCTTGAAAGTCTTGCTTCATTGACATCGGCAGACGAGCTTGACCTTCCATCTATGGGAGAAAAGAAAGTTGCCCTGTTTGCCCTTATTCCAGATAACGACTCCAGTTTCAATTTTCTGGTTTCGATTTTATATACACAGTTGTTTCAGCAGTTATTCTATGCTGCTGACCACATTCATGGCGGTTCGCTGCCTATTCCGGTGCATTTCCTGATGGACGAATTTGCGAATGTTTCCCTGCCGGATGACTTCGACAAGATACTTTCGGTTATGCGTTCCAGAGGGGTGTCGGTTAGTATCATTTTGCAGAATCTGGCACAGCTCAAAGCACTTTTTGAAAAGCAATGGGAAAGCATTGTGGGCAACTGCGATGAATTTTTATATCTCGGCGGTAATGAGCAATCCACACATAAGTACGTGTCGGAGCTGCTCGGCAAAGAAACCATCGACACGAACACTTATGGCAAGAGTTCTGGTCGAAGTGGTAACTATTCCACCAATTATCAGATCAGTGGACGAGAACTGCTCACACCGGATGAAGTGCGGATGTTGGACAACCGATATGCGATTTTATTTATCCGAGGGGAACGTCCGGTTATGGACTTGAAATACGACATCTTGAAGCATCCGAATGTGGCATATACCACAGATGGTAGAGAAAAGCCATATCTGCATGGAGAGGTTACGATACCGCACTCATCTATTTCCGTTCTTGCGATTGATCCGGAAGATGTACCGGAAGGCAGTTACGGAGAAACCAATTACGAACTTCTGTCTGATGAGGACTTTGAAGTTGATACAAATTTCTAAATTTACAGGAGGAAAATACAATGAGATTTTTTAAGAACACAGATAAGAAAGCAATGAAAGAAACTTCTAAACTTCCAATGACCGGAAAGGTTAGAAAAGGATACCGGGCATACTGTGCGGCAGTTCTGGCAATGACGGTTGTACTCGGCACCGGGGTAACTGCTTTTGCGGCAAGTGATCCTATCACGGTTGTCAACAATCTGTCTGATTTTATCTTCGGACTTATCCGGGCAATCGGTATGATTTTGCTCGGCTTTGGTATTGTTCAGGTCGGACTTTCCCTGAAATCACATGACCCGTCCCAGAGGGCAAATGGATTTCTTACGCTTGCCGGTGGTGTCATCATCACTTTTGCAAAAGAAATCCTGACTCTGATCGCAGGCTAAGAAACAACAGTTATCAGTGGGCGTACCCGTTTTTGCGGGTATGCCTTTTATAAGGAGGTGCGAATGAATGAGCGATAACTGGGTAGTTCAAAACCTCGAAAACGCTCTTGAAACCTGGAACGATAAATTAAGTGAGATATGGCAGCTTTTGACTACCACTCCGCAGAACTTCAAAGGTGGAAGTATCTGGAATGTGATGGTCACGATCAATGGGGCAGTGCAGGCAATCGGACTAGCACTACTTGTACTTTTCTTCGTGGTCGGTGTTGTCCGTACCTGTGGCAGTTTTACCGATGTGAAAAAACCGGAACATGCTTTGAAGCTGTTTGTCAGATTTGCCATTGCAAAAGGTGTCATCACATACGGACTGGAACTGATGCTTGCTTTATTTAATATTGTTCAGGGTGTCATATCAACCATTTTGACATCATCGGGATTTGGGACACCGGACCAAACGACACTGCCTGCTGAGATGGTAACGACCATTGAGGATTGCGGATTTTTTGAAAGCATTCCGTTGTGGGCAGTTACGCTGATCGGTGGACTTTTTATTACGGTGCTGTCATTCATTATGATCATGACGGTCTATGGCAGATTTTTTAAGTTGTATATGTACACTGCGATTGCACCGATACCGCTTTCCACATTTGCCGGAGAACCGACACAGAATGTTGGCAAGAGCTTTATCAAAAGCTATTGCGCAGTTCTGCTTGAAGGAGCAGTCATTGTGCTTGCCTGCATTATCTTTTCATTATTTGCATCCAGTCCCCCAGTGGTCAATCCGGATGCGGCGGCAGTCACACAGGTGTGGTCCTATATCGGAGAGCTTGTCTTTAACATGCTTGTCCTTGTCGGTGCAGTGAAGATGAGTGATCGTATTATCAGAGAAATGATGGGCTTATAATTCGGAGGTTTAAGAAAATGAAGAACAGAAACAGAACAGGTCGGCAGAAGTATTTCTCTGCTGACCGAAAATGCAAAAACTGCGTGTACAACGCTGGCAGAAGAAAAGGAGAGCATATTTGTTTGATGGATACTTGCGTATTGCCTTTTGAAAATCGTTTGTATGGCAGGGAAAGGAGAAAATGATGGAAGTCAAAATTAACCGGGAAATACGAAATTACACAGAGTCAATGTTCTTTGGACTGTCGCTTCGACAGTTCATTTTTTCTGTCCTTGCATGTGGGATTGCAGTGGGACTGTATTTCCTACTGAAACCCTATTTAGGAACAGAAACCGTTTCATGGGTTTGTATCTTAGGTGCCGCACCATTTGCTGCGATTGGATTTGTGAAATACAACGGGATGACAGCAGAGAAATTTGTCTGGGCATGGTTTAAGTCTGAATTTCTCATGCCGAAGAAGCTGGTATTTCACTCTACCAACACCTATTACGAATTACTGAAACCAAGCATTGAGCAGAAAACGAAGGAGGTTTTGAAAAATAATGATTAAGACACTCAATAATATTTTCAAACAGGATAAAGAAAAGTTTGTTGTGCCAAAAGGTGTGCAGGACTGTATTCCAGTCATGGTTATCTATGATGACGGTATCTTTAAAGTTGGCAAAGACAAATATTCCAAGAGCTTTAAATTCACAGATATTAACTATGCGGTGGCAAGCAGGGAGGATAAAGAGGGAATGTTTCTTGAATACTCTGAACTGCTCAATTCTCTGGATAGTGGAGCGACTACAAAAATCACGATCAATAACCGCAGACTGAATCGTTTGGATTTTGAGAAAACCATTCTTATTCCAGAAACCGGAGACAGCCTTGATGAATACCGTGAGGAATATAACAAGATGCTTCTTGAAAAGGCAACCGGGGCAAATTCAACAGTGCAGGATAAGTATGTGACAATCTCTATCAATAAAAAGAATGTGGACGATGCACGCACCTATTTTGCACGTGTGGGTGCTGATCTGATCGCTCATTTCAACCGCTTAGGCAGTAAATGTGTGGAAATGGAAACGGATGAGAGACTTCGGATTATTCATGATTTCTTCCGAGTGGGCGAAGAAAGTGCTTATCATTTTGACATCAAAGAAACCAGAAAGAAAGGACACGACTTCAAAGATTATATCTGCCCGGACTCTATGGAGTTTGAAAGTGATTACTTCAAAATCGGAAACCGCTTTGGCAGAGTCATTTTCCTACGTGAGTATGCGTCTTATATCAAGGACTCAATGGTTGCAGAGCTTACGGATATGAACCGGAATCTGATGATGTCCATTGACATTGTGCCTGTGCCAACAGATGAAGCAGTAAGAGAAGCAGAGAACCGACTGCTCGGTGTGGAAACAAATATCACAAACTGGCAGAGAAAGCAGAATCAGAACAATAACTTTTCTGCGACCGTTCCTTATGATATGGAACAGCAGAAAAAAGAAATGAAGGAGTTCCTTGACGACCTGACAACTCGTGACCAGAGAATGATGTTCGCAGTGCTTACGATGGTGCATACAGCAGATACGAAAGAGCAGCTTGATAACGATACAGAAGCACTGCTTACGACAGCAAGAAAACATCTGTGTCAGTTTGCGGTGCTGAAGTATCAGCAGATGGATGGTCTGAATACCGTTATGCCTTATGGCACAAGAAAGATTGACTCTTTCAGAACACTTACTACAGAGAGCCTTGCAGTATTCATGCCTTTTAGAGTTCAGGATATTTACGATGAGAACGGTATTTATTATGGGCAGAATGTCATCAGCAAAAATATGATTATTGCTGACCGTAAGCAGCTTTTGAATGGTAATTCCTTTATCCTCGGTGTATCCGGTGGTGGTAAGTCGTTTGCAGCAAAGGGAGAGATTGAGAACATCATTCTTTCTTCCGACGCAGATGTGATTATCATTGATCCGGAGCGAGAGTATTCCCATCTTGTGAATGCCCTCGGAGGAGAGATTATCAATATTTCTGCAACGTCTCCGAACCATATCAATGCTATGGATATGAACAAGGATTATGGCGATGGAGCAAATCCGGTTATCTTAAAATCTGAGTTTATCATGTCCCTTTGCGAACAGCTTATCGGTGGCACGAACCTCGGAGCAAAGCAGAAGTCTATCATCGACCGTTGTACTGCAAGTGTGTACCGCACATATCAGCAGAATGATTATACCGGTCCAATCCCTACTCTACAGGATTTTCGTGATGAACTTCTGAAACAGGATGAACCGGAAGCAAAGGAGATCGCACTGGCAATTGAGCTTTTTACGCATGGTTCCTTAAATACCTTTGCAAAGCAGACGAATGTGGACACACACAACCGTCTGATCTGCTATGACATTTTGGACCTCGGCAAGCAGCTTATGCCGATTGGTATGTTGGTTGTGCTGGACTCTATCCTGAACCGTATCACACAGAATCGTGCAAAGGGTAAGAACACCTTTATCTTCATTGATGAAATTTATCTTCTGTTCCAGCACGAATACTCTGCAAACTTCCTCTTTACCTTGTGGAAGCGTGTGAGAAAATACTGTGCATACGCAAGCGGAATCACTCAGAACGTCGATGACCTTTTGCAGAGCCACACAGCGAGAACAATGCTTGCAAACTCAGAGTTTATCATTATGCTGAATCAGGCTTCCACAGACAGGCTTGAGCTTGCAAAACTTTTGAATATTTCCGACCTTCAGCTTTCCTATATCACAAATGTAGATGCGGGACATGGACTGATCAAGGTGGGGAGTTCGCTTGTGCCATTTGCAAATAAGTTCCCGAAGAATACGAAACTCTATAAACTGATGACGACCAAACCGGGCGAAGTGTAAGGAGGATAACGAGATGGCTAAGATTTATTTTCGTGATAAGGCACACAAAGATTTTGTGATGGAAAATCTGAATAAATGCAGGAGAAAAGACTGTTATCATCAGGCGTTCTTTTATGTGATGGGAATTTCGGAAGAAACGAGAATGAACATCGGGCAGATGTTTGATTTTAAGAATGACTGCATCATTCCGGAGGGAATGCATGGAGGGTGGCAGACCAGTGGAACTGTGAAAGTCTGCAACCTTGCGTTTAATCTCTGGAATGGATTTGCAGAAGAAGGCAGGGAGAGGTTCTGCACACCAGAAGAACTGTTCTGCTGTGGATATGCCCCGTACTTTATGGAGGGAATCAAACTGCGGTATCCGGAATATTGCAGAGATCTGACACCACCTAAAAGAAAGGATATGGAACGATAATGATGAAAAGAAAGCGATATGTGATAATCATTGCGGTGCTTGCAGCTATTTTTTCTGTAAGCACCTTTTTCCTGATCCGCAATCATATAGACTCCAAAAAGCAGGCAGAAATCTATGATGAATTGATTGAAACTGTCGAGGATACAGATGAAACACAGGAAACAATGTCGTATTCCGAAGATCAGTCATTTTTGCCGGACTATCAGGAGCTTTTTCTGCAAAACAATGATATGGTTGGCTGGATTAAGGTAGAAGATACCAAGATCAATTATCCGGTCATGCAGTCCAAAGAAGAACCGAACTTTTACCTGCGACATGGATTTGATAAGGCGTATACGGTCTATGGATGCCCATATGTGCAGGAAAACTGTGATGTAGATGCTCCATCGGACAATCTCATTATCTATGGGCACCATATGAACGATCAGTCTATGTTTGCCGGACTGATGAAGTATCAGAGCAAGTCCTTTTGGGAGAATCATAAAACAGTGCAGTTTGATACACTGACAGAAAAATCAGAATATGAAGTCGTGGCAGCTTTTAAGACGGTTGCTTATACCGATGGACCGGAGAGTTTTAAATATTATCATTTTGTCAACGCAGGAAATGAGGATGAGTTCAATGCGTATATCGGCAAATGCAAAGAGTTGGCATTCTATGATACGGGTGTGAGTGCAACGTATGGCGATAAGCTCATCACACTTTCTACCTGTGAGTATTCGCATAAGAATGGAAGAATGGTCGTTGTTGCCAAAAAGATTGCTGAGTAAGGAGGGATTGACATTGTATGGGTAACTTGATAACCCTAGCAGCATTGTTTGTTGCGAAAGTAACAGACAATGCACTAAGCACAACAAAAACAATATTGGTACAGAGAAGTCGGTGGATACTTGCAGGGATTGCAGTTATCATATCCGACTTTATTTATTTTTGGATCACAAAACGGGTGGTATCTGCGGACAGTGAGATTGCAATTCTTGTAGTTGCATTTGCAGGTGGTGTTGGATGTTCCCTTGCCTGCTTCATCAATGAGAAACTGTCAAAAGACCGCATCTATGTGAATGTGATTATGTCGGATGACCTTGAAGAAATGAAGCATTTCAGAGATTTTCTGGCAAAGCATCATATCACAAATGTAGCGGCAGACAGTTATACGCTTGACTGGGACGCCAAGACAATCTCGATCACAGCCTACCCGGAAACAAAAGCAGAAAGTCGGCTGATCAACGACTATATCGCAGGAAGTTCCACGAAATTTAAGCGAGTGGTACAGCCGACTTAGAAAGGAGGTTCGGTGTGGCTGATATAAAAACAAGAGATACGGTCAAAGGCACGATTAAAACATTGGATAAAGCAGCCGTTGCCGGTCAGAAGATGAAACAGGCATATATCGCCACAAAAGATAAAGCGGAGCGAACGGTCAATGCAAATGAAAATACCGCAGAAGAATATGCTGCGGATAAAGTGGAAGCCGGAATGGATGACATCTCACATAAGGCGGTTTATGTTTTGGATAGGGCTGGAAGAAAGGGCGTCAGGGATACAAAGGAAAATCTTCAGACAGCAAAAGAGAGTGTGCAGCATTTCAAACAGCAAAGAGCAGAACGAGCCATGAATGTGCAAAAAACACAGCATCGGGCTTCTGCTGTCAGAAATGGGACGACTTCTGTTCCGACAACACAAACACAGACATCTTCCGCAATCCGTACACTGGAAAAGCCTGAAAAGATGGTCAAGCAGTCTGTTACTTCCGCAGGTAAGAAAAATATTAAAATTGCCGGGAAAGAAACTGCAAAGACAACGCAGCGGGCGGTTAAGACTGCGGAGCATACTGCCAAGACAAGCATTAAGACTAGCAGACAGGCGTCAAAGACTGCCCAGAAAACAGCACAGACCACAGCAAAGGCTTCAAAGAAAGCGGCAAAAGCTGCAAAGGAAGCAGCAAAACAGACTGCCCAGGCAACAAAAACAGCAGTCAAAGCAGTTGTTTCAACGGTTAAGGCGATCATTGCAGGGACAAAAGCCCTTGTAGCAGCAATCGCCGCAGGCGGTTGGATAGCGGTTCTGATTATTATGATTGTCGTGCTGTTTGGTGCTGCCGTAGCAATGTTTGGAGGAGGAAGTGACAGTAATTCCTATACTCCGGTAAGTGCAGAGGTAGAAGCCTATGAACCCATCATACAGAAGTATGCCAAAGAATACGGCATTCCTGAGTATGTAGAACTTATCAAGGCGGTTATGATGCAGGAAAGCGGTGGCAGAGGACTTGACCCTATGCAGGCAGCAGAGGGAAGTTTCAATACAAGGTATCCGCACGAACCTAATGGAATTAAAGACCCTGAATATTCTATCCAGTGTGGAGTTCAGGAATTGAAATCGGCTCTTACTTCGGCAGAAGTGAAAAGTCCGATAGATATGGAGCATATCAAACTTGCCTTGCAAGGCTACAACTTCGGTAATGGGTATATTTCTTGGGCAAAAACAAAGTATGGCGGTTATTCTTATGCCAATGCAGTGGAGTTTTCCACTCAGCAGGCACAAAGGCTTGGTTGGGACAGTTATGGAGACACCCAATATCCGGCTCACGTTCTGAGATACTATCCGTATGGGCGAGCCTTTACTGCCGGAGGTAATCAGGCGATTGTTGAGGTTGCCTTGACACAGCTAGGCAATCAGGGTGGACAACCTTACTGGAGCTGGTACGGCTTTAATAGTCGAGTGGAATGGTGTGCCTGCTTCGTATCTTGGTGTGCTGACCAATGCGGGTATATTGAAAGCGGACTTGTTCCGAAATTTGCAGGTTGCGTGGATGGTGCAAACTGGTTTAAGTCAAATGGAAAATGGCAAGACCGCACTTATGAACCAAAGGCAGGAGATATTATCTTCTTTGATTGGGAAGGCGACGGTACAACAGACCACGTTGGTATCGTAGAGAAATGCGAGAATGGCACAGTTTATACCGTAGAGGGTAACTCAGGCGACGCCTGCAAGCAAAGACAGTACACAGTCGGAAGCAGCAATATCTATGGATACGGTATTCCAGTATATTAAAAATTCCAGACGGTGTCTGGAAAATCGAAAAGATGGCTGCTCAGTTGAGTAGCCATCGGGTACATTATGAGAAATCGGTTGTTTCTCTGTTATTCAGGAAAATATGATGTGTGTGATAAGTGAAGCTAAAAAGCATATCGGCATTTTCTTTACTGCCGTCTAAAAAGGAAATATCATCGGCAAGGATAAAAAGAATTGCTAACAGCTTCTTGATATATCCAGTGTAGCAGGCATAATCTACATAAATGTTGGCGATATATCCCTCGGCAAATTCTATCAGGTCAGCGTCAATTTCAAAGCTATTGGATAGTTCGTAAACGGTCTTGATGAATTTGTCCTTGTCAGCAATCCGCTCCTTACTAGGAACACTTCTGCGGTTCTTCTGTATAAATTTCAAAAAATCATCAGCTTCCGTAAAGTCAGGAGTGATTGTGTTGCCAGTTTCCAAATCTGTTTTGTAATCCTCAAATTTCTCTTTTTCAAACCGATTACTGAATATTATCTTTTGTTCGTCCATTCCTTTTTACCCCTAAGTTTATTCTATGGAGATTGTTCAATTTGGCTCTTGGGTTGTGATTTGTCTTTCGCCATTAACAATCGTGAATCACTACTTTTATAGTATAACATAAAAATAGTTGGGAATCATCACTAATAGTTGGTTTGACTTCCTTTGGGTGCGTGTGATTTGAAATCTACTTAACCTATACTATCAGTTATGGAAACACACTAAGGGAGGTGATGCGATGAAGCTCGATACAATCGGCAAGAATATAAGGAAGTTCCGACTTGCGAGGAAATTACGCCAAGAAGATTTGGCTGAGAAAACAGATTTGACAACAAATTATATTGGGATGGTTGAGCGTGGAGAGAAAATTCCGTCACTCGAAACTTTCATAAAGATAGTAAATGCTTTAGGTGTATCATCGGATATGGTTCTTACTGATGTCCTCGAAACGGGATATACAGTCAAGAACTCAATGCTGAATGAGAAGCTTGAAAAACTTGCTCCTGAAGATAGAAACAGAATCTATGAAGTTATAGATACACTTGTGAAGCAGTCAAAGCAAATACTTCCATAAAACACAGAAGTTCGTCCTAATCGACGAGCTTTCTTTTTTCGGTATAAAAAATTTCTGCTATCGACAAATTTTTCGGGACTTCGACAGAGAGAATATGCTATAACAACAACTGTTAGTGATAGACACATACTAATAGACATAGGAGGAAGTAGAAGTGAACGACATTTTCAGACAAATAGCGAAAGAAAATGGAACAACCGAAAAAGCAGTAAAAGAGGAAATGCAGTTTGCCATTCGGGAAGCAATGAAAAGTGCTGAACCGGAAGCAATCGCTTTTTGGAAAGCAGTTTCACCGGACGGAAAAGAGCCGCCGATAGAAAAGGTCATAGCAATGATTGCATTGAATGTTAATAATAGAATGTATAATTGAGGTGCTTCGGCATCTCTTTTTTAGTATTCTTTAAAAGAGTCGTATTAGGTGTTTGTAAAAAGTGACACCTTAGTGTCTGAAAGGTTACATTTCTGTCCGAAATCTTGAAATGCCTGAAAATTTAATATATAATGTTAAATGGTTAACTGTACGAAGAAGAATTATAAGATGAAGAGGTGTTACTGATGAAGATATGCTATAACAAACTTCAAAAACTTATGATTGACAATCAAATGAAAAGACAGGATTTAATGCGTGCAGCTGAAATTACATCATACGCTGCAACAAAGATAAATAAGAATGAGCCAGTATCTCTTGAAGTACTGATGAGGATATGTCAGGTGTTTCATTGTGACATCGGAGATATATGCGAAGTTATTTTAGACGAAGATTAAAACACGGAGGTAATTATAGATGGCAACCATTGATGATGTTTACAAGGAAGTTCTTGAGCAGGCAGAGAATTTCAAGAAGTATGCACAGTAAACGAGAGGTGTAAATGTAAATATGTTTTATGACGATTTAAATACAGAAGAACAAGTATCATACCTTATTAAACCAATCCTTCAAGTCCTTCAGGAAGCAGGTGGACAGTTAGAGCGTTCTGAAATTAGAGACAGAATTAGTGAGTTAGATGAGCATATTGCTGAATTTGAACAGAAATTATATACATCTAATAAAACAGGAAATCAGTACAAAAAATTTGATTTTAAGTTTAATTTTGCTATTAAAGAGCTTAGTTATGTTGGACTCATATCTTATGTGAAATTCAATCCAAAGATTACACTTACTCAAGATGGAGCAAATGTAGATTTAACAGATTTTGATGTTAAGACAGAAGTAAGGGATAAAGCACGAAGCTATTGGGAGGAACATTCGACTAAGAACAAATCGAAAAACAAGCCAGTAGAAACACTGGAGGTTGAAGACGAGGAGAATGAATCCACAGATGACGAATTGTTAGATGATTTCAAGGTAAAACTTCAGAGTGCAATCGCTAATATGTCTCCAGCAAAGTTTGAACAATTTTCACGAGCACTTCTTACAAAGATGGGAGTGGAGTTTACCAACAAAGGGGTTCAGGTGTCAAATGATGGTGGTATTGATGGTTATGGATATCACGTAGATGCCGATGATTTTAGAACAACTAGAGTGGTTATTCAGTGTAAAAGATTTAATTCAAATCCAGTGAGTGAGCCGGATATCAATCAATTTCTTGGGGCGATGAACAAATATCAAGCCGATTATGGAGTATTTATTACTAATAGCCGATTTACCAATAAGGCAAGAGAGGCTGCGAGAGAAGGTACGCCGATAACATTGATTGATGGAAATGATTTAATCAGACTGGTTATTAAATATGAATTGTATATAACACCAGTCACAACATATGTATTGGATGGTTTTTATACCGAGGATTGACACTAACGATAGCATAATTTACTCGAAGGAATTTTAGAAGGGAGCATAGAATGATGGCAAAACAAAAGACCTATATCGCAATTGACCTCAAATCATTCTATGCTTCTGTGGAGTGTAAAGAGCGAAATCGTGATCCTTTGACAACAAATCTTGTGGTTGCAGATAAGAGCAGGACAGAAAAAACCATCTGCCTTGCGGTATCTCCGTCATTAAAAAGTTATGGGATACCCGGCAGACCACGCTTGTTTGAAGTCGTGCAAAAGGTAAAAGAAGCTAATAACAACCGAAGATGGAAAGCACCAAATCGTACATTTACTGGTTCATCTGATGACAGTACAGAATTAAATGCGAATCCAGCATTGGAGATTGATTATATCGTTGCACCACCTCGTATGGCATACTATCTAGAGTATAGCACTAAGATTTACAGTGTTTACTTGAAATACATTGCTCCGGAAGATATATTCCCTTACTCGATTGATGAAGTATTCATAGATGCAACAAATTATCTGAACACCTATCAGATGACTGCAAGGGAACTTGCCATGACGATGATACAGGATGTTTTGAAAACAACAGGAATCACAGCAACAGCCGGAATCGGCACGAATATGTACTTGTGTAAAATTGCGATGGATATTGTGGCAAAGCATATTGAGCCGGATAAGGACGGTGTGCGAATTGCCGGATTGGATGAAATGTCTTACCGCAGACAGCTATGGAATCACAGACCGCTTACAGATTTCTGGAGAGTAGGGAAAGGTTATGCAAAGAAACTGGAAGAACACGGACTTTTTACTATGGGAGATATTGCAAGGTGTTCCATCGGAAAGTCGAATGAACTGTATAACGAAGAACTGCTTTATAAGTTGTTTGGAATCAATGCGGAACTGCTAATAGACCATGCTTGGGGATATGAACCTTGTACGATGGAGCAGGTCAAAGCCTATAAGCCGGAAACCAACAGTGTATGCTCAGGACAGGTACTTCACTGCCCGTATGATTTCGATAAGGCGAAGTTAGTTGTAAAAGAAATGACCGACCTTATGGTTCTTGATTTAGTAGATAAGGGACTTGTTACTGACCAGATTGTGTTGACGATAGGTTATGATATAGAAAATCTGACAGACCCAGATCGAAGCAGAAAATACAAGGGAGATGTCACAATTGACAGATATGGAAGAAGAGTTCCTAAACACGCTCACGGAACAACAAACCTGAAAAGGAAGACATCATCAACAATGCTGATAACCGATGCTGTGATGGAACTGTATGACAGAATCGTGGATAAAAATCTGCTTATCAGAAGAATTAACATTACAGCGAACAGACTTGTAGACGAGAACTCAGCAAAGAAAGAAGATAAATATGAGCAGCTTGATCTTTTTACGGATTATAAGGCAAAAGAACAGGAGCAAGTCAAAGAAGAAGCAGCTTTAGAGCGTGAAAAGCGTATGCAGCAGACAATGCTTACGATAAAAAAGAAGTTTGGGAAGAATGCCATCTTGAAAGGAATGAATCTTCAGGAGGGAGCGACAGCCAAAGACCGTAATGAACAGATAGGCGGACACAAGGCGTAGAAAATAAAGTATATGATTAAGGAAACGGAATATGAGATGGATATATGAACTTTCGTGGTTATGGAAGTCAATAGGGATATTTATTCTTATTGTTGCCATATGTGAGTGGTGTGCAGCTTTGATTTACAAAGGAATGAAGAAGCATTACGGAGTGAAAGCAGCAATATGCGTTGCATTCGTAGCTGTTATTCTATCTGCCATTTGCATTTTTATGCTCGCACAGACCCCTATGCCACTGTAATGGAGGGCGATTATGGAGAATCAAGACAATCACAGATATGATGATATTATCAATCTGCCGAATCCAACTTCAAAGAAACATCCTCGTATGTCCCTTTATGACAGAGCAGCACAGTTTTCGCCTTTTGCGGCACTTACTGGACACGAAGCAGCTATTAAGGAAACTGCAAGACAGACGGATGAAAAATTGATGCTGAGTGATGAAGTCATAGCAGAATTGAATGAAAAGCTAAATCTGATTGCTGAAACCATCGGTACACAACAAAGGGTTAGAATCACTTATTTCGTACCGGATAATAAAAAAGCTGGAGGAGCATACATTACCTGCTCCGGTTGCGTAAAGAAGTTTGATGCATATGAACATACAATTATTATGGAAGATAAGACGGTCATCCCGATTAAGCAGATAAGTGATATAGATGGAGAAATGTTTGGAGATATGTATTAGTAGTTGGAAAGGACAACAATGGAAACAAAGCCAAGGATTTTATACCTACAAAAGATTTTACTGGAAAGAACTGATGAAGAAAATCCTCTTTCCACAACACAGTTAATCAATATATTGAATGATGAATACGGAATATCTGCACATAGAACGACGGTCACAAAAGACATTGCAGCACTTCAGGAGTTTGGAATGGACATTGTTACTATCCATTCTACTCAGAGCAAATACTTTGTAGCCAGTCGTAAGTTTGAACTGCCGGAACTGAAACTGCTGATAGATGCAGTGGAGTCATCGAAGTTCATCACAAAGAAGAAAAGCGAAACTTTGATTGAGAAGATACATACGATGACCAGTCCGGGGCAGGTGGCAAAGCTAAAGCGTAACAACTATGTGGTCAATCGCATTAAGCCGGATAATGAGCAGATATATTACATTATTGACGCTATAAACGATGCCATCAACGCAGGCAAACAGATTTCTTTTCAGTATTATGATTATACCGGATTAAAGAAAAAGGTTCTAAAGAATAAGGGCGAGATTTATAAACTCAGTCCGTATAAACTTCTCTGGTGTGGGGACTATTATTATGTTCTCGGATATTCTGAGAAGAAAAGCAAGGTTATCAATTTCAGGGTAGACCGTATTGCTTCCAAGCCGGAGATATTGAATAAGGACATTATTCCTATGCCTGATGATTTTGATATTGAGAATTACACAAAGGAAGTTTTCTTTATGTTCTCAGGTGAGAAAGTTCTTGTGGATTTACGGTGTGATAACAGCTTGATGAAAACAATGGTTGACCGTTTTGGAGAAGATGTGACAACCCTTGCGTATGATATGACTTCTTTCAGAGTACAGACCGAAGTATCAGCCAGTCCAACCTTTTTCGGTTGGGTGTTTGGCTTTAATGGCAAGGTACAGATACTTGCACCGGAAAGTGTGAAAGAACAGTACAGACAGATGATTGCACAAGCCGATGAGGGTATGCAGCAAAAAGAAAACAAAAGGATTGTAAACTGATAAATCTTAAATACGAATATAACGGTTATACCGGAGATGAGAGATGGGCGATTATTACGGAATTATCGGTAAAAGAGCTTTGGGAGAAGTATCCCCTTGTTATAGAAAGATATTCTCCGTTTGTTCATCTTTCCATTGCACAGGGAGAGGTAATTGACGATACAAACCGAAATGAGGACAAGTATGCAAAGAGAAGCAGTCGCACACTTGACTGCTATGGATATGACGATGAAATGTCATCACAGTTCCATAAAGAACTTGCCATTATGTTTGACGACCCGTTTGAAAGAGCAGAGGAAGAAAGGCTTACCTTGCAGACCTCAACGAGCAGGCAGAAGCAATGTTTTCTCGGCTGGTAAAGCAGCTTTTCGAAAAAAGAGGGCGTAACGGAAGCCCTCAAAGCGGAAAATCAAATGCTGTGGGTGCAGAGGATGAACAACATCCGTAGCGCTGCTATGGAAATCGTTTCGAGTGAGCTTATATACTGTTAATACTAAGTAAGAAAAGTCGCTGTCAACAGACGGCGGCTTTTCCTTTGCGGGTAGTATTCAAGAAGTCATAAAGTTCCGTGAGTAATGGA
>ERZ506978.172-NODE-172-length-37576-cov-14.981584_pt1 | contig 37576 bp, 30 predicted proteins | sample MGYA00512888_ERZ506978 | MGnify/ENA metagenome assembly ERZ506978
ATAATTCTCTTTAGAATTTTCAGGGTTGTTGTCTATTGTTTAATTATCAAGGTTCGTTGTTGTTTTGTTCAACAGCTTGTTTAGTATATCATATACTCAACTGCTTGTCAAGAACTTTTTTAACTTATTTTTTGCTTTCTTTTTACAAATCTTTCAAATAATTTGTTTGCGAAAGCTTATATATAATACCATGTATTTTTCGAAGTGTCAAGATGTTTTTTCAACTTTTTTCAACTTTTTTCAACTTTTCTTTTTATACATTTTTCAGCATCATATATGGCCGTAAAAAAACTATCTGAAAGCTCGTTTCAGACAGTTCTCACTGGCCTAACGGAGAAAGAGGGATTTGAACCCTCGCGCCGGTTACCCGACCTACACCCTTAGCAGGGGCGCCTCTTCAGCCTCTTGAGTATTTCTCCAGCAAAATTGATTATACTAAAGGTTTACCCTAATGTCAATCATTTTTTCACTTTATTTTTCAACTTTATTTTTTACCTTATTTTTCAATTCTGACTTTCGGCTGATATTTTCAAATTCTTACTTCACATTTACGCTGGCTCAATTTTCTTTCCTCTGAGTACTCTTATGCTCTTTTGTCAATGAAAATCCGCGTCCGCTGACTTCTCTGACCTCACTTACGATTACAAAGCTTTCTGGATCAATATTCTTTACAATACGCTCCAACTGATGCAGTTCACGATTTGACACAACAACGAGAAGCGCCTGGTGGTCTTCCTGTGAATATCCACCCTCTGCACGCAGAATTGTAAGTCCCCGGTCCAGATGCCCGATAATCGCCTGACGAATCTGCTCCGGATTTCTGCTGATGATCTTAACCTCCATTTTAGATCCACCAAAGAGTAATACCTTATTCAGCACTGTTGTATAGATTATAACAAGAATAACTCCAGACAGATTGGATAGGTAAATGTACTTACAATAGTCGTAAATGCGAATTTCTTTCCAAGAAAAATAAATCCGACCACCAGCATCACAATATTAAATCCCAGCACGAACATCGAAACGGATAATCCGGTCAATCTGTCACTAAAAGTGCAATACCTGTCGTTCCTCCGGTCGGCAGCCCTGACGGAAACAGAAATTATTCCCCGCTGTAACTAAAAAAGGTCCACCGGACCTTTTTGTCGTATGCTTGGCAACAGAAAGAAAGACCAAGAGTTCATTATAAACTCTTGGTCTTTCTTTTTTGGGGACTATTCTTTTTTCACAGCCCCCTCAATCATTTACTTTATAAATTTTTTCTTCTGCGAAGTACGATAATCACAACCACAATTGCTGCAATAGAAAGAATTGCAAATAATCCAATCTGGGCTGTATCTCCTGTTTTCACAGTTTTTACTACATCCACAAATTTTTGATTATGATTTTCTTTCGTATTTTTTGTTACTTTTGTCACGCCAAGTTTTTTATCATAGATCCTTAAGGCTGTATCACTTGTCTTCTCCGCATCCGGACCTGATATAATGCTCAGAATTCCATATGCATCAATTATAAATTCTGTATCTTCAGCAAGATCATATCCTTCTGGTGCAGATACCTCACGTAAAATATACGATGTATCAACATTCAATTTTCGTTCGAATGACTCGGCTGAATCTCCTGTCGTCCACTCTGCTACAATCTTACCGGAGGATTTCTCAAGAATCTGCATCTTGGCTCCTGTCACAAATTCATGATTTGTATAATCCAGTTTTGATACACTAAGTTTTGTCACTTCATCACTGACTCCCGGTGCCTCGGCAAGTACTATAGCATCTTTGTTATGGTCTGCTTCAAGGGCACTAATCTGTGCATCTTCCGCTGTCAGAGAGTCAAGACTGAACATCACTGCCTGTGTACTTCTACTACTTCTTTTTGCTGTCAGTTGGTTAATCGTACCATCTGCAGATACCGTGAATTTCTTTGTTGCATATTCGTCAACAGTATGACCTGCTGGAGCTGAAACTTCTTTGAAGTAATAAGTTCCTGGTTCTACATTTTCAAATGTCATATAACCATTTTCATCTGATATCTGTGTGCCTATCAGAATGTCGCGGCCTTCACCACTAAGTACTTTATACAGTGCATAAGTTGCTCCCTTAAGCGGATCTTTACTGCCGTCTTTAGAAGTCTTCTGTACGCGTATGCTGATTGGATTATATGTATTTACAAATGTCGGCTCTTCTGTCGGTGCATTATCTTCAAGATAAGTAATGGCCGCCTCAAGATTTCCTGTTGTATCATCCTTTGTTACACTTACATTGACCTTGATTTCTCTGTCATCATAAGTAATTTGTCCCGGATCTGACGGAATCAATTCTTTAATTGTGTAATTATAATCTCCAACTTCATCAAATATAATGGAATCAAAGAGTACAGAACCATTGTCTGTATTTTTCTTAGTATCAATCAAGTTATTATTCTCATCAAACAACTGGAATGTAAATTCTCCCGGCTGAAGTTCAGCATTATTTAATACTTTCTTAACCGCTGGATCAATAGCTGCTGCTGTTACAGACATCTTATTTTCAAATGAGATTCCATCTACACTCTCGGATGAGTTATCCACATTTGTTCCATTTTTTATGTAAGTTATAGACGTATCCATGTTTTCATCCACATTTACCGTAACGGTATATACAGACGGATCATATTCAATATCGCTAACGTTATTTTCACCCTGCTCATTAATCTCTTTTACAGTGTAAGAATAAGTTCCTGCTGTATAATATGGAATTGTACGGAATGTAATCTTACCGGAAGCATCGTTTGTTTTTGTGTCAATCAATGTTCCATTTGAATCATACAGTCCAAATCGGAATTCTCCGGCTTCCAGATTACCACCTTTCAATGTCTTAGTTCCTGTAATCGTGGCAAGAGCATAATCCATACTCATTGTCATAAAGTGATAGTTATTAAATATCAGGAATTCATCGTCCTCTACTGGCTCAAATGTATTTCCGTCATCACCTTCGTATCCATCATAAGGAACAACGCTCTTCTCGACTGTTATCTGACCGTCCTTACTTACTGTTACCTTTGCCCTGTAGACAGCCTCGTCATAGTACATATTAGCTTCCTGCTGTTCTGGTACATTTTCAGAAATCGTGTAGTAATAATCTCCAGGTGTATCGTAGTTGATCTCTGTAAATGTAATATTTCCAGCTGCATCATTGGAAACCGTCTCACTGTATGCATCTTCGCCTGTCAATGCATTTGCATATGTATCATCTGTTCTTGTAAGGGTGAAGCTAAATGCTCCGGCTGTTGATGCCAGCTCACCATCTACATATTTCTGTCCTGTAAATGATGTGGATACTTTGATTCCGTTATTGAATACAACCGACTCAACATTTTCTGTTGTTGTCTGTCCGTCTGCACCAATTACAAGTTTCTTGTACTCAGATGCTGTTGCTGTTAATGCTGCTGCCGTATCATCCTTTGTCACGTCCACTTTTACAATATAAGCTGCATTGTCGTAAACAATATTGGCTTCCGGATTCTCCGGAGCTGCTTCACTGATCTTGTAGTAATGCGTTCCGGCATCTTTGTATGTCAATTCATCAAAGGTAATGAGTCCACTCTTATCATTACTTGCTGTAACTACTTTTGTTCCAGCTGTTACATTTCCATTTTCGTCACACTCTTCCATCTTGAAATCAAATTCTTTTTCAGATGGACTTCCTGCCAGATTCTTGGTTGCTGTCAGCTGAATCTTTGCGTCGGAATATGTGATTGTCTGGTTATTAAATGTAATGTCTTTTGTATCTGATACCGTGTTGTTGGCATCTGTCTTCTTAGTATCTGTTACTGTAGCCTTAAGAGAAACTTTTCCGTCTTCTACAGTCTTAGCAACGGTTACAGTTACAAGATAGCTTGATGTATCATACTTGATTCCTGATTTCGGATTGTTCTGGTTCTCTGTAATCTTGTAATAATGCGTTCCCTCGTCTGTGTATGTGTAAGCCGGGAATGTAAACTTACCAGTGTTATCATTGGATACTGACTGTGGTGCTTCACCTTCAAGTGCATCACCTGATGCATTTGTCTCAACGATGTCAAAACTATACTCACCAGCTTTGGACACTTTCTTTCCATCCAGTGTCTTCATACCTTCTAAGCTTACAGAAGCACTCATGTTATTTGCAAATGTAATACTGTTATTCTCAACCTTTGTTCCAGTTTTTGTTTTGTAGTCGAAATCTTTGTAATATACAGCGTTTGTAGTAAGACCTGTACCACTTTCACTGTTATCATCTTCAACCACTACAACCACCGTATATACAGTGTTGTCGTAAGCAATTCCAGTGGTATCTGCGCTGTCATTTATTTCTCTTACATCATAGTAATGGATTCCTGCTTTCGTATAAGAAATGGCTGGGAACTGGATTACTCCGTTCGCATCGTTTTTAATAACTCCGCTCTTGTAGCCACTCTCTAATAATCCGCCATCTGCTGATTTTTCAACAACTGTATAACGGAAAGCTTCTGCTGAAGGTTTATCATTCAAAGTCTTATTACCTGTAAATGTAATGGAACCATAACGTACACGGTTTGTAAATGCTGCAACATTATTATTGGCAATCTCTGTTCCGTTGACGGTTGTACCATTCTTATCTTTCAGAGCTGTCTGATCTGCATATTTTACAACGTCCTGAATCTGTGCTGTAAATGCATCTCCTGCCTCATTATTGGCAACTTTTACATGTACAAGATAAATGCTCTCATCGTAATCCATTCCCGCTATTGCCGGATTAGATGACTGCTTTTCAGAAATTCTGTAGTAGTAATCTCCTGTGGCATTATACTCGTAATCCGGAAATGTAATGCTTCCGTCTGCCTTATTCTTCACTGTCTTAATTGAAGCATCTTTTTTAACTGTTCCATTTGCATCAGCTTCTGCAATGTCAAATGAAAATTCACCATCCTGAAGTGTTAATGCTGCTCCAGTTGACTGATTTTTTCCAAGAAGTGTCTTCTGTCCATTGAGCTGAATACTTGTCTTTTTCGTCTTATTCTGGAATGTCATATCTGCTGATGTCTGGTCTGTAATCTGACCTCCATTGGCATTCTTGTAATACTGAACACTTGCAGAAAGATTTAATCCATTCTTTTCTACCGTTACAACTGCTGTGTAGTAAGATTTATCATATGCGATATTCTCCTTGTTTCCAGCTTTCTCTGTAACCTTGTAGTAATAAGTTCCCGGTGCTGTAAATGGAATATCTTTGGATTCGATTGCTCCATTTGCACCATTCTTTACTTCTTCTGTGTATCCATTTGCAACTGCTGTTCCATTTTCATCGACCTGGATAATGTCAAATGTAAATGCATCTTTTTTTGCCTTATCGTTGTCAAGCATCTTCGTTCCGTGAAGTCGGATGCTTGTCTGCATCTTATTGGCAAAGTCTAAAGTACCTTTGCTTTCTTTATTCTTGGATGTATCAGAATAATTGTAATCTTTATAATACTTTGTGCTTGCAACAAGTCCGTCTGCAGTCTTTGTGACTTTTACAACAGCTGTGTATGTTGTCTTGTCGTAATGAACACTGTTGCCTATCTGTGAATTCTCACTGATCTCATAGTAATGAGTTCCGGATTTGGTGTAATCGATAGTCGGGAACTGGATTGCTCCGTTTTCTCCCTCACCAGTCTTGTTCGTAATGTTATCGGAAATTGTATTAACTACATTTCCGTCTTTATCTTTTTCTACAACTTTGAAAGAGAATTTATCTTTTGCCTCAGAACCATTGACTGTCTTATTACCAGTAAATGTTACCTGTGCTTTTAATGTCTTATTTGCAAATGTAATCTTATCTGCATTTGCTGCTGATTCCGAATTCATCTGATCAGCACTTGCATATTTTCTGTATGTAACAGAAGCTGTCAGGGAACCATCATTCTGTGCTGCTACTGACACATGTGCAATATATACACTCGGGTCATATTCCATGCCATCAGCATTTGCATTTACCTCTGTAACTTTATAGTAATAATCGCCTGCGGCATTGTAAGTAAATTCTGGAAATTCAATTGCTGCGGTTTCTGTTGTATTATTTGTTACTTCCCAGCTCTGGGCGTTATCTTTCACTGTTCCTTTTTCATCAGCTACTTCAACGACCTGATACTTATATGATGCTGTTGACGGCTGCCCATTCAAAGTCTTATTTCCTTGAAGGGAAGCCTTTACTTCTCTTACAATTGATGTATTTGAAAATGCTGCTCCTGTATCACTATTAACCAGATTGCCGTCCTTATAGTAGGCAACTGTTGCAGTCATGTTCTCATCTACAGTCACCACAACTTTGTAAACAGATGCATCATATCTGATATTCACATCACTGCCTGATACTTCTGAAATCTTGTAATAATATGTTCCAGGTGTCGTGTAAGTAATCTCATCAAAACTGATCTGACCATTCTCACCATTCTTTACATTCTGCTGATGGCCATTCTCAAGTACCGTTCCATTTTCATCAGTCTGCTGAAGAAGGAATGAGAATGCATCTTTCTGGGCGGAAGTTCCGTTTAAAGTCTTCGTACCTTTCAGAGTAACCTTCACAGATGCTGGTTTCTGTTCATTTCCCGGTTTCCATGGATTCTTATGAATCTCACCTTTAATATTCTCTACCGTATCTGCAAATACAGAACCGTTATGTGTTGCATAGATATCGACTGTTGCGTTCGGTGCAAGAATTGTTCCAGAATATAACTCTCCAAAAGTAATTTCTCCCTGCTGTGTACCAAAGTTCAGAAGGATTCTTCCTCCTGTTACGTCATAACCACCTGTTCCAGTTCCATTAATTGTAAAATGTGGTTTTGTAAATTCTGTTGCTACATCATATTCAATATTAAATGTAACAGATCCTGTGCTTCCAAGTCCTGTAATATCTACATTACTGCCTGATTGACTTTCCTTTTCCTGACCCCATTTTTGTAATTCACTTGCTTTAATATTAATAATATTATTGACATTAGGTTTACATTCAATCGTACGAACATGTCCGGATTTAGTTATAGTCCTTCCATTTGGATCTTTGAATGTCACACCTTCTGTATCTGATTTTCCGTACATTGCACTTGCATATTGTCTTAACCCAGCCATTGCCTCATCAAAATTAATCTTATATGAGGAATTCTTAATGTTCACAACATCTTTCATTTTGTTGGATGGACCAAGATTGATTACTGAACCATTTGCAAGTTTCAGATTAAAGTTTGAATCCTGTGTATTTATCTCATATAAATCTCCTATAATCAGTGGATCTGCCTTACGGAAGAACTCACTGTTCATAGAATTTAATTCAAAGTTCTCTACATAGTTCAAATTAAAATCTCTTGCCTGTACTTCATCAGAGTTACCACTATTTGTATTGGCAAGCTTAAGATTTTTTACTGCAATATTACCTTCCATATCTACGTGGTTCTTGTAATTATTTGCAAATACTGCAAAATCATTAACACTTCCAAGTGATGTTGCGGTAGGATTGGTAAATGTTTTATCGTTGTAAAAAGACTCATAATAGTCAGAAATGGTCAGTGTAACTGTTCCACTTGCTATATCTACTGTTGATACTGTTTTTACACTATTTTTACTGTTATCACCTTTTAAAACAGTAATCGTAAATGAATTTTTATTAAACCCCTTTACTTCAAATGTTCCACCATTATTCTTCTTCAAATTGCCTGTCATTCCATTGGATGGATTCAGATTTGAAGCGGAAATCTTTTGATTATTTTCTGCATTACCAGTGTCAAACTTAATCTTAAATTCTGTATTATTTTGATTCGTAATTCCATCTGTATTAACTACTAGCGTAATACTATCATACCCGCTTCCGCTGACGCTTCCGTCTGTATTAGCAGCCAGTGTTGGAGCAACATCTGAAGCAGTTGCAGCTGCAACTGCATTTTCATTTGCCTGTGCGATATCTGCCTGGTTCTGCTCTGCATTGTTATCTGCGGAACTGGAGGCTTTTGCAGCTGCCTGAGTATTTTTACTTTCTTCTGCCTGTGTGGCATCATCAGAAGTATTCTGATCTTCTTGAACTTCTTCGACCTGAGCACTTCCGGTACTTTTCGGTTCTTCTGTATTAACAGCTTCCTGTTTCTGGTTTTCTTCACTCTGAGTTTCTACTGCCGCCTGATCTTCCTTTGCATATAGGGATGTTCCTAACTGATAAGATGCATTTGCTGCGACAAGTGCAATTGCAAGTATCAAGGCGAGCCAACGTCTTGTATGTTTCATATTGTCCTACCTCCCCTTCTCATTGCGTTTCTTAGTTGCCATAAAGATTCCAAAGATGACCAGCAGCAATACAATTGCAACTGCGATGACCATTCCGACTTTGTTTTCAAGTAATGTTTGAGCTAATGGTGTTCCTTCGTCTTTGGATGTCTTTTTGTTATCGAGTTTCTGATCTGCCAACGGCACCTGATCATCTGCACTCTGTACAACCTGAGATGTAGTGCCTTCTGTGTTGCCATCACCAAGTACGGTTGTGGATGCTCCTACTGTTTCACCAGTTGCTGCATTCGTTGTTCCTGGATTTTGTGCAACTGCCACGGTTGTTCCCGGTACCACTCTGTAGATTACATCATCTACAGTAATCTCTCCACCATCTACTACCACATAAGTAATTTCTGTATCTGCATTGATAGTATCCTGGCTATCACGATAGTAGATCGTATACTGACGGATATTTGAGTAGTAGCTATGACGGATTGTATCACTCTGTCCTTTCAGACGAATATATGTATGACCGTTGTTCTGATATTCAGCCGGACAATCAATTACTGCATCTTCTTCATTTGTCACAGTAATTGTCTGTGTCGTAATCTGCGAGCGATCTGCGATGTTCACATATTTGACTGTGATATCGTATCCATTTTCAGGAATCCATTTTTCTTTGTTATAATAATAGATGTTCGTCGTTCTGGATTTATCGCCGTATGTATGTTTGTAAGATGACTGCATGGAAGAATCCAACGTGTAAGTTACACCATCGTTTTCAATGGTGGATGCTACATCATAAGTTTGTGATTCATCAACTCCAATCTGTTGCGTAACAGTCTTAAGTGTCTTACCAGTCATCAAATCAATCAGATTGATGTTCCAGTCATAAGCTGTCTGACTATCTACTTTTTGATATGCAATCTTTATACTCTTACCATTGTCTTCTTTTTTTAGAACTGCCTGGGCTTTTTCGTCAACTGCTTTATAATAATTCACAATACTCTTACCATTTTCATCGGTAGATGTCTGGCTGAAGGTTTTAGGTGCCTGATAAGTATATGTTCCGTAATATGTAATATTTTCAGAACTAAGTACATTTCCAGAATCATCGGTAAGCTGAACTCCGGCCTTATAAATATTGCTGTTTTTTGTGGAATCATGTTTCACATAGTCAACACTGTAACCGGAACTGGATTTATTATCGTCGTAACCGACAGAAACATTTCCATTTCCATTCAAATCATAATCAACATCGTTCACTACGCAAGATTCACTTGCCTCATATGTTCTGCTTTTTTCAGCTTCGCTTACAACTCCATTTGCCATCGGCACGTTTGTACTTGTATCACCTGTTAGATTTGCCTGCACTTGATAAAGTTTTGCAGAAGCTTTAATATTCTTGTCGACCCCATATACCTCTACTGTATATACAGAATTTCCGTCATAATTCTCCAGGTCAAGTACAAGAGTATCTCCTTTGAATGCCTGCTTCTTAGTGATTTCTTTATTATCTTCTTTTAAATCATAAAACAGAATATCTTTTCCTGTCTCATTATCAATCTGCATACTCCAGTGATTCTGCTGGTTTTTAGCATCCGAAGACCCTTTCAATATCTCCGTTGTATTTCCTGTAATGGTTATTGATTTCGCTGCATCCTGTGCATAAACCATGTAAGGATTTACGGTTGCTACGCCTGTAAATGTCAAAATTGCGGCTGTGATTGCAGCTATTCGTTTTCCACGTCCTGCATTTCCTTTCATCTTATTCATTCCCTTCTCTTTTATTTTGTACACGTAAAGTTTGAATATAGTTCCATTTTACGAAACATAAATACTATTATTTTCTTCTTCACTTATATTAAGACTTTTTCATAATTTTCTTTTTCCCTGGCCAAAGCCCAGTTATAAGCAAATCTTGAAGCACCTGCGTACTGAAACATCTTAGTTTTCTGTACATTGTTTGGTATCAGCATTACTTTTATGACTTTTACCATCTGTTTCCTCCTGTATCAATTCCCGGACTTGCGATAGAACCCGCATTCTGTATCCGGATCGTCCGGTCTTCCAGCTGCTTTTGCAGGTCTTCGATCGTCTTCTTCTGTTCTTCTATCTCTTTTTTCAGATGGTAGATGATATCGATCAGCTGACTTCTCTTCAGTCTTCGGAATTCTTTGTCTGTCATCCGGCTCTCTCCTGGTTCTCTTCTTCTGCGTCTTCCTTTATGTCCATGCCACCCAGTGCGCCATCGATCATCTTGAGCAGTTCCAGTGCCGAGCGGAAGTTCTCTGTCTTTCCTTCTTCCACCCATGTAACTCTTCCCTGCCAGCTGCTGTGTTGTCTTTGTTCTACTCTGATTATGAATGTTCCTTTTTCACCATTATTCTTCAACATCTCTTCATCACTCAACTTTCTTGCCATTTTTATCCGCTGTTTCTTCTCATGCTTTATAAAATAGTGGCTCTCTGTTCCGGGAAATGGATATCCCAACCGGTCAAAAAAAGCATCGATTTCAAAAACTGCTTCCGTCATTCCTCCAACGCGGATCGGTTCGGTCTGATATCTGTGATAAATACGTCCATTTATTTTTTCATCCCGATAATAGTCCACACATAGAATAATTCCCCATGGTGTCCCAATATAATTTCCTGTATTACTCACGCTCCCATTGTCCTTTCCCATCTTATTTTCAAACATTCCTACTTTATATAATATTTTACCAAACGGCATGACAAAGAAACCGTCTAAACTTTAAAAAAAGCAGGTATTTTCTTCTGTTTTTCTTAGACTTTTTCAGACTGTCCTATATATTGGAATATGTTGTTATATTATAGCAAAAGAACCATCCTGGCTGCGTCCCGCATGCTGAATAGCTCTTTTCGACGGCTGAATAGTTTTTGGTAAAAAGAGAAGGATCTTCAAGTGTTATCTTAAAGATCCTTTTCATATACTACACTGTTCACATAATATCTCACGCCAGTCCTCTGCCGGTCTGTGAGGAATTTATAATTGATTCTCTTCTGAATTACCGCACAGTCTTCTCTCGTTGTATTGATCAGCAGTACCAGGTATTGTCCCTTGCTGTAATGGTTCACGACGTCACTGTTGCGGATCGATGTGCAAATGGATTCTTCCAGTCTCTTTGCCAGTCCTTCCAGCATGGCTCCTTCTTTCATCGGTCTTCCTTTGCTGTCCACAATGGTACACAGCATAAGATAGATCGACTGTCCGCTCCGTTCCAGCATCCTCACCAGATGATGATAGATTCCGCGAAATGTCGGATAACTGCACAGGTATGCCCCTTTCGGGATTCCTTTTTCTTCCAGATTATGCTGGATGTTGTCCAGTACGTCGTAGGAATGCATCACCTGGTTACCAAGCTGGTTCATGGAATCCAGAAGACGTTTGGACGGTTTTAATCCCCGTTCTTCAAAATATCGTTCTGCCGTATCGGCATACAGATCGGTGGCTTCTTCGTATCTTCCCAGTGCAACCATTGCTTCCATGGTCAATACCTCCCAATCGGAGAATGGTTCGATATTCGATGCATATACTCCGAGATGTTCGAGCTGTGTGTAGTTCTGCTTTTCCCGGTACAGTCCGGCTGCTTCTTCTACACATTCCCGGAACATGTCCTCATACCGTCTTGCTTCAATGGCAACCCAGATCACACTCTGCCGTTTCACAAGGAATTCTCCGGTATAGATCTCGAATATTTTTTCGAGGTCTTTTATCTTTTTATCCGGATTTTTTTCATGTTTTATTCTGTTGTATATCTGGTCAAATTCGGTTGCATCTTCCTGTACTTTAATCTCGTCATTCCAGTAGACGACACCGTTTCTGATCTCTATATAGTTTACATCCGGAAGTCCTGCTTTTTCCAGTCTCTTCTTTGCGTTGTAAATGACGCTCTGAAGGGCATGATGTACATTTTCCACTTCCCGTTCCCCGAACAGTTCCTGTTCCAGGCGGTCCCTGCTGACACCTTTTTTCCTTTCATGTATCAGCATCTGCATCATGGAAGCGAACTGTGTCTCTCCTACTTTTCTTCCGAACAGGGATTTTCCGTCATATATCATGGAAAAACTGCCGAATGTCTTAACCTGTAATATTTTTTCTCTCATTTCCCTGTAATCCTTTTATACATTTTCATTGATCGTATGCTGGATTCTCTCTCTTACAATTGCTGCAATCTCTGTTGTCTTCATGTCTTTGTATTCTTCGTAAAGCAGCGGCTCTAAGAAATGTACCTGTACATTGACATGTTCTGTTGTCTTAGAGTCGAACGGCACGAAACAGTTGATCAGTGCTACTGGAATGATCGGACATCTTGCCCTGGTCGCTGCTTTGAAGCTGCCGCCTTTGAAGTCCTGTACCTGATTGCCCTGTCTGGATCTTGTTCCTTCCGGGAAGATCAGAAAGTTTCTTCCGTTCTTCACGTCATTGCTGACATTTACGATCACCTGCAGTGACTGACGCACGTCTTCGCGGTCGATCATGTATGCCTTCATGCAGGTGAATACCTGCTTTAGAAATGGTACGTCGGCCACTTCTTTTTTTGCGACTACCGCGAACGGGCGCGGGCATGCTTCCATTATGGCGAGCACGTCGTAGAGCCCTTGGTGATTCGGGTAGAACATGAATCCGTCCTGTTCGGGGATGTTCTCCTGCCCGTGTACCTCGATATGGATATTCCCGGATGTATTTGCCCGGTGATCGATGTATTTTAATAATTTATAGTGTTCTTCTTCCGTATATTTGTCTACGTGTCTGGCATGGTAGCATAACTTGTACCAGTAGACCGGCACGAAGAAAATATTCCGGAGTACCATCAGAAGGATTCTTCTCATATCTTTGCATACTCCTTGATCGCAGTTTCGTACAGGTTATTGCCTTCGCTGTCGATGACTACGATGAGCGGAAGGTTCTCGACCTGTAATTTACGGATGGCTTCGGTTCCGAGGTCTTCGTACGCAATGACTTCTGAGGATTTGATGCATTTGGATAACAGTGCACCGGCTCCTCCGATGGCTGCAAGGTATACGCATCCGTTACGTACCACCGCATCGATCACTGCCTGGCTTCTCTTGCCTTTTCCGATCATGGCCGTCTGACCAAGATCCAGCAGACGTGGTGCATACTTGTCCATACGGCTGGCGGTTGTCGGACCGGCTGATCCGATCGGGCGTCCTTCTCTTGCCGGAGATGGTCCCATGTAGTAGATTGCCTGGTCTTTGATATCGATCGGAAGTGATTCCCCGCGGTCCAGTGCTTCATCCATGCGCTTGTGTGCCGCATCTCTTGCTGTGTAGATGGTTCCTGTGACATATACATAATCTCCTGCGTGAAGAGATCTGGCTGTTTCTTTTGTAATTGGTGCTGTGATATGCTTGTCCATACTTACACCTCCCTGATGATATGACGGTTCACATGGCAGCAGATGTTGACTGCAACCGGCAGTCCTGCGATGTGTGTCGGGTATGTATTGACATTCACTGCAAGAGCTGTGGTCGTTCCTCCGAGTCCGCCCGGTCCGATTCCAAGCTTGTTGATCGTCTCAAGCATCTCTTCTTCCAGGTCTTTTACCCAGGCAGTTTCGGAATGGGATCCGGCTTCTCTTGTAAGGGCTTCTTTTGCCATCAATGCACATTTTTCAAATGTTCCGCCGATTCCTACTCCGACTACCATCGGCGGACAGGCATTCGGTCCTGCGTCTCTGACTGCTGTAAGGATCGCTTCTTTTACTCCTTCGATCCCGTCGGCTGGTTTTAACATGAATACGCGGCTCATATTCTCGCTGCCGAATCCTTTTGGCGCAACCTTTATCTCTACTTTGTCTCCCGGCACGATACTATAGTGGATCACTGCCGGTGTGTTGTCTTTGGTATTCTCGCGGATGATCGGATCTCCTACGACGGATTTTCTTAAGTATCCTTCTACGTATCCCTGACGGACACCTTCGTTGATGGCATCCTCCAGACTGCCTCCTTCGAAGTGTACGTCCTGACCGATCTTCATGAAGATGACGGCCATACCTGTATCCTGGCAGATTGGGATCATGTCTTCTGCTGCGATCTTCAGATTATCCTGCAGCTGATCCAGAATCTGACGGCCCAGTGGTGCTTCTTCTGTCTCCAGTGCGTGTTTCATTGCTTTGTCCATGTCGTCGGCAAGGAAATGATTCGCCTGGATGCACATTTCTTTTATATTTTCTGTGATTGTATTTACATTGATTGTTCTCATCTATATCCTCCTGGGGACATGGGATTTTTTGGAACCTTCTGTTCCTGCTCAAAAAACCTGTCCTTTTTTATTTTACCCTGTTCCAAGATGATATACAAGTTTTTTTCGCCGTGGTATAATGGATTTAACACATTTTTCAGGAGGGATTATAATGACAACAAATGTAGATTTAGAGAAACTTCAAAAGGATGCCGTAGACATCTTTAATCAGGGTTTTGCCTGTTCAGAATCTGTCATTTATGCAATCAAGGAGAATTTTGAACTGGACATGTCGGATGATGCGATTGCTATGAGTTCCGGATTCCCATGGGGGCTTGGCGGAGGCGGATGTATCTGTGGTGCACTCGCCGGAGCAACGATGTGTATCGGATATTTCTTCGGACGTAAGACACCTGGTGATCCTAAGATTAACCGCTGTTTCAAGCTTTCGAACGAAATCCACGATTTCTTCAAGGAATACTGTGGTGCAACATGCTGCCGTGTTCTGACAAAAGGCAAAGAGAAGAATTCTCCGGAACGTAAAGCACAGTGTACAGACTTTGTAGCTGCTACTGTGAAGAAGACTGCGGAGATCATTCTTCGTGAACTTGCTGCAGATGAGGCGGAAAAATAAAAATATTTTTTCAAAAAACGAGGCGGAAATTTTTTAATCTTCCGCCTCGTTTTATGTCTTTATTCTTCTGTCTCTACGTTCTCTGCATCTTCTGTACTTTCTTCCGGCTCTACCAGATCATCTTCGGATTCATCGCCTCTACGTACTTTTGCGATACAAGCTACTTTATCGCCTTCCGGCAGGTTGATAAGCTTCACTCCGGATGTCACTCTTCCGAGTTCTGAGATTCCGTCACACTTCATACGGATGATGATTCCCTCCGTGTTGATGATCATGATCTCATTGTCCTCATCTACTGCTTTCACACCTACAACGTTACCGGTCTTCTCTGTGATCTTGTAGCACTTCACACCTTTACCGCCGCGGTTCTGGGCTGTGAATTCATCGATGGAAGTACGTTTGCCCATTCCGTATTCTGACACGATCAGCAGGTCTGTTCCCTGTGAATCAATCTGCATTCCGATCACTTCATCACTGTCTACCAGGTTCATACCACGGACACCCATGGATGTTCTTCCTGTCGGACGTACATCACTTTCATTGAAGCGGATACACTGTCCATACTTTGTAATCATGAATACATCATGATCGCTGTCTGTATATTTTACCTCGATCAGCTCATCTTCCTCACGGAGTGTAATTGCTGCAAGCCCTGTCTTTCTGACATTTGCATATTCTTTGATCGGGGTCTTCTTGATGAGACCTTTCTTGGTAGCCATCAGCAGATATTCGTCATCGTTATATTTCTCGATCGGAATGACCGCACTGATCTTCTCGCCCGGCATTAACTGTAACAGATTCACGATCGCAGTTCCTCTGGATGTTCTGCTTGCTTCCGGGATCTCGTATGCTTTCATGCGGTATACACGTCCGGTGTTCGTAAAGAACATCAGGTAGTGATGTGTATTGGTCATGAAGAGTTCTTCTACATAATCCTCGTCCAGCTTCTGCATACCTTTGATTCCCTTGCCTCCACGGTTCTGGGCTTTGAATGTATCGTGAGACATTCTCTTGATATATCCAAGCTTTGTCATCGTGATGACAACATCTTCTCTTGGGATCAGGTCTTCCATGGAGATATCGAACTCATCGAATCCGATGGATGTTCTTCTCTCATCTCCGTATTTATCACGGATCACAAGGATCTCTTCTTTGATCACGCCAAGTAATAACTTTCTGTCTGCGAGGATCGCACGTAAATGTTCGATCTGCTCCATCAGTGCTTTATATTCTGCTTCGAGTTTTTCTCTTTCCAGACCTGTCAGGGCACGCAGTCTCATGTCTACGATCGCCTGCGCCTGTACATCTGTCAGTCCGAAACGCTCCATCAATTCTGATTTTGCGATCTGGACAGTCTGTGAACCTCTGATGATCTTGATCACTTCATCGATGTTATCTAATGCGATCAGTAATCCCTGTAAGATATGCGCACGTTCTTCGGCTTTATTTAACTCATACTGTGTACGGCGTGTCACAACTTCTTCCTGATGTCTCAGATAGTAGTTGAGCATCTCCATCAGGTTCATGACCTTCGGCTCGTTGCCGACCAGTGCCAGCATGATCACACCGAACGTGTCCTGAAGCTGTGTATGTTTGTATAACTGGTTCAGGATAACATTTGCATTGGCATCTCTCCTGAGTTCAATGACTACGCGCATTCCTTCACGGCTTGACTGGTCACTTAAGTCTGTGATGCCATCGATCTTCTTATCACGTACCAGTTCTGCGATCTTCTCGATCAGTCTTGCTTTATTCACCATGTAAGGAAGCTCACTTACGATGATGCGGCTCTTGCCGTTCGGCATCGCCTCGATATCTGTCACCGCACGCACACGGATCTTGCCGCGTCCGGTTCTGTATGCCTCTTCAATTCCTCTGGTTCCAAGGATCATACCTCCGGTCGGGAAGTCCGGTCCTTTGATGATCTTTAAGATCTCTTCGATCGTTGTCTCTTCTTTATCCTCGATCTGGTCATCAATGATCTGTACAACCGCATTGATCACTTCACGCAGGTTGTGCGGCGGGATATTGGTCGCCATACCTACAGCGATACCGGAAGTACCGTTGACCAGAAGGTTCGGGAATCTTGCCGGCAGAACGGTAGGTTCTTTCTCCGTCTCGTCAAAGTTCGGAATAAAATCAACGGTATTTTTATTAATATCCGCCGTTAATTCCATGGAAATCTTACTCAGTCTTGCTTCTGTGTATCGCATGGCGGCAGCACCGTCACCGTCCACAGAACCAAAGTTACCATGTCCGTCTACCAGCGGATATCTGGTAGACCATTCCTGTGCCATATTAACCAATGCGCCATAGATCGAACTGTCACCGTGCGGGTGATATTTACCCATCGTATCACCGACGATACGTGCACACTTTCTGTGCGGCTTGTCGGGACCGTTATTCAGTTCGATCATAGAGTACAGGATTCTTCTCTGTACCGGTTTCAAACCATCTCTTACATCCGGCAGTGCACGGGACGCAATAACACTCATCGCGTAGTCGATATAAGAGGTTTCCATTGTCTGTTTCAGATCCACTTCGTGGACTTTGTCAAATATATTGTCTTCCATCAATCTCTCAGAGATTTAAGTATCTCTGTTCCTCCTTTCTTCTACACGCTGTTATTATACATCCAGGTTCTTGACATATTTTGCATTTTCAACGATGAACTCACGTCTCGGTTCAACTTTGTCACCCATCAGGGTGGTGAATGTAAGGTCCAGTTCACTCGTTGTCTCATCGTCCATCGTTACACGTAAGAGGATACGGTGCTGTGGATCCATGGTGGTATCCCAGAGTTGCTCGGCATCCATCTCTCCCAGACCTTTGTAACGCTGAATCTTATTATTCCCGTCACGTCCGACTTCTTCGATGATCTTGCTTAATTCTTCGTCACTGTATGCATACCATACCTTCTTGTTCTTCTCAAGCTTGTAGAGCGGCGGTTGTGCCAGATATACATATCCCTGCTTGATCAGTTCCGGCATGAAACGATAAATGAATGTCAGAAGCAGTGTACTGATATGTGCACCGTCCACGTCGGCATCGGTCATGATGATGATCTTGTGATAACGCAGCTTGGAAATATCAAAATCCTCATGGATTCCGGTACCAAATGCTGTGATCATCGCCTTGATCTCGGCATTGCCGTAGATCTTATCCAGTCTTGCCTTCTCTACATTCAGGATCTTACCACGAAGCGGAAGGATTGCCTGTGTCGCACGGTCACGTGCGGTCTTCGCAGAACCACCGGCGGAATCTCCCTCTACGATGTAGATCTCACAATTCTCCGGATTCTTGTCAGAACAGTCTGCAAGCTTTCCCGGAAGTGCCATGTTATCAAGTGCTGATTTTCTACGTGTCAGGTCTCTTGCCTTTCTTGCGGCTTCTCTCGCACGCTGGGACATCACAGATTTCTCCACAATGATCTTACCAACGGCCGGATTCTGCTCAAGGAAGATCTCAAGCTGCCTGCTGACCACATTATCAACCGCACCTCTCGCCTCACTGTTACCAAGTTTCTGCTTGGTCTGTCCCTCGAACTGTGGGTCTTCGATCTTGACACTGATGATCGCTGTCAGACCTTCACGGATATCTTCACCGCTTAAGTTCGGCTCATTTTCACGCAGAAGCTTATTCTTTCTTGCATAGTCATTAAATGTCTTTGTGATCGCATTACGGAATCCGACAACGTGTGTTCCGCCTTCCGGAGTCGTAATGTTATTGACAAATCCATACGTATTATCGCTGTAAGAATCGTTGTGCTGCATAGCCACTTCTACAGACACATTATTGACCATGCCTTCACAGTAAATGATCTGCTCATAAAGTGGTGTCGCACTCCGGTTCAGGTAAGAAACGAATTCTTTGATCCCGCCCTCGTAGTGGAATGTTCTTTCTTTTGGTTCTTCCTCACGTTCATCACTGAGCACGATCTTCAGACCTTTTGTCAGGAAGGCCATCTCACGGAATCTCTGTTTCAGGACATTAAAATCAAAGATCGTTGTCTCGAAAATGGTATCGTCCGGCAGGAATGTGACTTTTGTACCTGATTTTCCTTCTTCACATTCTCCGATCACTGCCAGTTTCTCCGTAACTTTTCCACGTTCATAACGCTGCTGGTAGATCTTTCCATCATGGAAGATCTCTACTTCCAGCCAGTTGGAGAGCGCATTTACAACAGATGCTCCAACACCGTGAAGTCCTCCGGATACCTTGTATCCTCCACCGCCGAACTTTCCTCCCGCATGCAGTACGGTAAATACGACTTCTACCGCAGGAAGCCCTGCTTTGTGGTTGATACCAACCGGAATTCCACGTCCATTATCGATAACGGTCACCGAATTGTCTTTATTGATTGTTACATAAATCGTATCACAGAAGCCTGCCAGAGCTTCATCTACGGCATTATCGACAATCTCGTATACAAGGTGATGCAAACCTCTGGAAGATGTACTTCCAATGTACATACCAGGACGTTTGCGGACTGCCTCAAGACCTTCCAATATCTGAATTTCATCTGCGCCGTATTCATGCTGTACTTTTTCTGTACCCATTCTCAGTCCTCCTAGTTTTCTTTCGTTACCTGTCCGTTTTGGACATGGAACACTTTGTTTATTGAAAAGCGGTGATTTACAAAATCCTCAACTCCTGTACAGGTGATCAGGGTCTGTATATCATGTATGCTGTCTAACAGATAGTTTTGCCTGTGTTTATCAAGTTCAGACAATACATCGTCAAGTAAAAGTATCGGTGTGTCATGCGTTGCCAGCCTGACCAGTTCAATCTCCGATAACTTCAAAGACAGGGCAGCCGTTCTCTGCTGTCCCTGGGAGCCATATCTGCGGATATCCATATCGCCGGTCAGAAATCCGATGTCATCTCTGTGTGGTCCCACCGTTGTGCTCTTCATTCTGAGATCTCTGTCACGATACCGTTTCAGTGCCTGTTCAAACGGCAGATCCCCCGTACTTGGCTCATATATGATCTGCAGACTTTCTTTGCCGCCGGTCAGCTTCTGATGGATCTTCGCAATGATCTCATTGATCTGTGCGACAAATTCTTTCCTTCTGGCGATCAGCCTCTCCCCATATTGTACCATCTGCATCTCCCATATTTCCAGTGTATCTGAAAGTTCTTTCTTACCGCCGAAACTTAACTCTTTCAGCAGACGGTTTCGCTGGTTCACGATACGGTTATAGTTCGACAGGTTATTCAGGTACACCTTATCGAGCTGCGAAAGTTCCAGATCGATAAATCTACGTCTCTCTGCAGGTCCGTTCTTGATGATATTGAGGTCTTCCGGCGAGAAGAATACAAGATTCACGATCCCGAAAAGTTCACTTGCTTTCCGGATCGGCATCTTGTTTATCGCAATCCCTTTCGGGCTGTTCTTCTTCAGGTGCATGTCGATCTGATAACTGATACCATTCTTCTCCACCACAGTCTCAATGTGGGATTCATCCTCACCGAACCGTATCATGTCCCTGTCTTTCGACCCGCGGTGGGATTTGGTCGTTCCGGACAGATACACCGCCTCCAGAATATTCGTCTTCCCCTGCGCATTGTTCCCGTAAAAAATATTCGTAGAACCGTCAAACTCCACATTCAGAAGATCATAATTTCTAAAATTCTTTAATTTCAGGGAATTAACCTTCAATTCTGATCTCTTCTCCGTCAAATAATACGATATCGCCGCCATATAACTTACGTCCGCGGCGTGTATCTGTCTCGCCATTTACCATGACCAGACCTTCCTGTATCACTTCTTTTGCTTCTACTCCGGATTCCACCATTCCCGCAGCTTTTAAAGCCTGTCCAAGCTTGATATATTCACCTCGTAATATAATTGTCTCCATACGTCTTGTATCCTCTCCCGGATATGCATTTCTTTGTATTTTTATGCATATTTTTCTTCTTTTAGCCGTTGTTTTATTATACTCATTGCTATATACTTTTGCAAGCATTCCTGCATTTTATCTTGTTTTTTATTTCGTACCCGAAAAGGCTCTCTTCAGGTCTTCCCGGACAGTCCTATGCTGCGGAGTTAAAGTTGACCGGAAGGATCAGGTAGACATAACTTTCCGCATCATCCTTGATAAAGCAAGGTGCTTTTGCATTCATCAGATAGATCGTCACTTCCTCATCATCGATAACACGGAGTGCATCGATCAGGAATTTCGGATTGAATCCGATCAGCAGATCTTTTCCTTCTTTCGTGATCATGATCTCTTCATTCATAGATCCGATCTGGGATTTGATTTTTAATTCCATCAGTTCATCGCCGATGTTGATGATGATCGGTTTTTTATCGCCTTCTTTTACCAGAAGTGTTGCACGATCGATACAGCTGAGCAGTTCTTTTTTGTTGATTCTTACTTTTGTCTCGTAATCACTGGATAACATCTGATCGATTCTGAAGTATTCACCTTCGATCAGGCGGGATACCACGATGGTATTATCAAATTCGAACACGATATGGTTCTTTGTATATGAAATCGATACCACATTTTCAGCTTCTCCCGAAAGGATCTTACTGATCTCGATCAGGGTTTTTCCCGGTACAACCAGTTTTCTGTCCGCAACACTTTTCTTCAGCGGAACCTTACGGATGGAAATTCTGTGTCCGTCAAGCGAAACAACTTTCAGAATATTGTCACTGATATCAAACAATTCGCCGGTCATAAGCTTGTTGCTCTCGCTGTCAGAGATTGAAAAAATAGTCTGACGAATGACTTCTTTCAATGTGAATTGAGAGATTTCGATAGAATCTTCTTTTTCGATAATCGGTAAGTAGGCAAATTCATCACCAGGTTTGCCGGCAATATCAAACTTTGCTTTTTCACAGGTGATCACGGTCTGAAGATTATCTAACGTTTCGATCGTTACTTCATTATCCGGAAGTTTTCGAACGATTTCTGAAAAAATCTTCGCATCGATTGCGATCATACCACGATCGATGATGTCTCCGGAGATCTCTGTCATGATACCAAGTTCCATATCATTAGCTGTTAATTTGATAATATCTGTTGTTGCATCGATTAAGATACATTCAAGGATTGGCATTGTTGTTTTAGAAGGAACTGCTTTGGAAACAATACTGACACCTTTGACCAGATTCGATTTACTGCAGGTAATTTTCATGTGTGTATAACTCCTTTCGCACGTGTGTAATGGATAAATAAATAAAATAGTTTCCGCCTCAGCCGTCTTAGGGGATGTGGAAAAGAGGAAAAGTGCCTCCAGCCCACTGTTTGCAAGGAAAATCGGCTTTGAAAACTCTGTGGAATCTGACTGGATTATGTGTGGAACTGTTGTTGAAAACTTTTTCGTTTCTAAAGACAGTTGCAGAAATCCTGTGGTTTTCCCAAGGCTATCCCATAGTTATCCACATATGATAATTAGATTTTCCACATAGTTATTCACAGCTGAAAACAGCAAAATAAGGCTAAGCCGGGTTGATCTTCTTCTTTATGATATTAATAGTGTTAGAAAGAGTCTCGTCCGCCTGTAATTCGTTCTCGATTTTTTCGATTCCATGTTTGATGGTAGAATGATCTTTTCCCCCAAGGATGACACCGACTGCTTTTAATGAAGTTTCTGTCATATTACGGATCAGATACATGGCAATCTGGCGCGGAAAGACGATCTCGGCGTTACGTTTGCCGCCTTTGAGGTCGGCAATAGACACACCAAAATGATCGGAAACGATATCCAGGATCAGTTCCGGTGTAACTTCTCTCTTATTATCCGAAGAAATGATGTCTTTTAATGCTTCTGCTGCGAGCGCAATATCGATGGATTCGTTATTGTTCAGCTTATAAAGTGCGATCAGCTTATTAAGAGAGCCTTCAAGTTCTCGGATATTTGTCTTAACGTTCGTTGCGATATACTCGAGTACATCATTCGGAATGTTATATTTTTCCAAATGATCCAGTTCGATCTTCTTCTGAAGAATCGCCATACGGGTTTCATAGTTAGGTGATGAAATATCAGCGATCAGACCCCACTCAAAGCGCGTACGAAGTCTGGCCTCCAAAGTCTCAATATCTTTCGGCGGCTTATCAGACGATATGATGATCTGCTTTCCGGAAGTATGCAGATGGTTAAATGTATGGAAGAACTCTTCCTGTGTACTTTCTTTTCCTATAATGAACTGGATATCATCAATCAAAAGTACATCATTATTACGGTATTTATCGCGGAATTTCGACATTGCGGACTCGTTTCCGGCGGTTTTACCGTTCTTCAGAGCTTCGATCAGCTCATTTGTAAATGTCTCACTGGTTACATAGAGTACTTTTTTCTTTGGATTCTTGTCCAGAATAAAATGCGCGATCGAGTGCATCAAATGGGTCTTTCCAAGTCCAACACCTCCATATAAGAAGAGAGGATTGTATACTTCTCCCGGAGATTCGGCAACAGCAAGGGAAGCTGCGTGGGCGAAATTATTATTCCCGCCGACAACGAAGGTATCAAATGTATACTTCGGATTCAGCCCGGCCTTCTCCGCAGCACTTTTGCTTTTTTTCTTCTGATTCGCTTCAATGGCCATATTCTGGATCTCATTCAGTCTGTCATCATCTTCCGAAATGAAGACAACGTCATATTCAGTTCCGGTAGTCTCCGCAATGCATACCTTTAATGGAAGCTGATATTTTTTCTCTATATATTCTACACTCGCATTCATATTTACCAATATAAATACGGTATTGTCTACAACATCGTAGACCTTCAACGGTTGTATCCATGTATTGAATGATACATTGGATAACTCGTGTTCTACCCTGAGATGTTCGATAATTTCAGGCCATTTTTCCTTCACTGTATTCATCATATTTACTCCTAATCTGTCTGATTCGCGGATTTTCACCTATAAACCCACTCTTCTACATTGTACATCAAAAAGTTGCTTTAGGCAATCTTTAATCGTGCACTTTGATGCATGTGAGAAACTGTGGAAAACTCAATCCCAATTATCAACATAGTAAAAATGCGTATGTAAAGGGGAAAAAAACTAAAAAAATATATGATTTCCACACGTTATCCACAGAAATCCACAAAGTTTTCCACAAAATGTGGATAAATATATTTTAAAAATTTGCGGAATTGCTTGACGTAGAGCGGTTTTTTTAATATAATCAAGGCTGATGTCTTATGAAAATTAGGGAGAACATCCCTTGGAATAAAATAAGGAGGTGGATATCCATGAAGATGACATTCCAGCCAAAAAAGAGACAGAGAGCTAAAGTACATGGCTTCAGATCTAGAATGAGCACAGCAGGTGGAAGAAAAGTACTTGCTGCAAGAAGAGCAAAAGGAAGAAAGAAATTATCAGCGTAGGCCGCATATATGTGGCCTTTTCTTCTACTCAGAATAATTAGGAGAATCACAAAATGAAGTATTCCGAATCACTGAAAAAGAACAAAGATTTCCAATATATATATAGAAAAGGGACATCTTATGCCAACAAATATCTGGTTATGTATGTACTGGAGAACGGGACTGGTCAGAATCGATTAGGAATATCTGTAAGTAAAAAAGTAGGAAACAGTATAGTACGGCACAGATTAACGAGGTTAATCCGCGAAAGCTATAGATTACAAGAAGAACGGTTCAGATGTGGATTGGATATTATTGTTATAGCAAGAATAGGCGCCAAAGGAAAAGGTTATAAAGAGATTGTCGGCGCAATGCTCCATCTGGCCCATCTTCATAAGATTATAGATGAGGGGTAACGTATTATGAAGAAGATTCTGCTCACTGGTATCAGATTTTATCAGAGATATCTGTCTCCGATAAAGGGCGGTTCCACCTGTAAGTTTTATCCGACCTGTTCTCAGTATGCGAAAGAAGCAATTGAGAAATACGGCGCGTTAAAAGGGGGACGGCTGGCAGTGTGGAGAATTCTGCGCTGTAATCCGTTTACCAGAGGAGGGTACGACCCTGTTCCTTAAAAAGATTACAACTACATATGGAGGAAAAAATTATGGTACCAAGTTTACTGACTGCCGCTAACTGGCCGATCGTCGGACAGCTTTGCTGGATTCTGGGTAAGGTAATGAACTTTATCTATAATTTCCTGGACAACTGTCTGCCAAGCGATAATGGACTGGTAGGTCTGTCAATCATTCTGTATACGATTTTTGTGTATACGTTATTACTTCCACTTACAGTACAGCAGCAGAGAACATCGAAGATGTCATCTGTTATGAATCCGGAGATTCAGGCTATACAGAAGAAGTATAAGAATAAAAAAGACCAGGCATCAATGATGAAACAGCAGGAAGAGATTCAGCAGGTGTATGACAAATATGGTACATCGATGTCAGCAGGATGCCTTCCGTTACTGATTCAGATGCCGCTGTTGTTTGCTTTGTACCCGGTTATCTATAATATCCAGAAATATGTTCCGGAGATCAAGACAGCTCCAAAAGCAGTAAATGTATTCCTGACCCTTCCTGACCTGACCATCTCACCTATGCAGATGATCAAGAACAGCGGGGACTATGGATTTGCACCGGTTGTTATTATTATTACTGCAATCTTGCTTCCGGTATTATCTGGTCTGACACAGTACGGAAGTATCAAGCTTTCACAGGCTATTTCCGGACAGCAGCTTGATAAAGATAACCCGATGGCATCTACGATGAACACGATGAATGTGACAATGCCGCTGTTCTCGGTATTTATGGTATTTTCACTTCCGACAGGTATCGGTCTGTACTGGATCGTCAGTGCGGTAGTACGTTGCGTTCAGCAGATATTTATCAATAAGCATTTAAGCAAGATGTCTGTAGATGAGATCCTGGAGAAAAACAGGGAAAAGGCTGAGGAAAAACGTGTAAAACGTGGCGAGAAGAATGAACGAATCGCAGCAATGGCTCAGACGAATACCAAGAATATGAACAACCAGGCATCCATGAAAAAGCAGAGTACATCTAACTTAAGTGAAAAAGAAAGAGAAGCCAGAGTGGAAAAAGCGCACCAGAAAGCAGACAATGCGAAGAAAGGAAGTCTCGCATCAAAGGCAAATATGGTGAAGAAATTTAACGAAAATGATTAGGGGGCGGCTGTAATGGAGGATTACATTACCTTATCAGCAAAGACACTGGACGATGCGATTACAGAGGCACTGGTTCAGTTAGGCGTAACAAGTGATCGTTTAGATTATATTGTTGTTGAAAAAGGAAGCGAAGGTTTCCTTGGAATCGGAAGAAAGCAGGCTGTGATCAAGGCCCGCAGAAAACAGGAAGAAAAACCGGTTGAAGAAGTTGTAAAAGAAGAGTCGAAAGTGGAAGAACCGGTAAAAGAATATTCACACGCCAGAAAACCGGCGAGAGAAGAGAAGCCGGAAGTAAAATCTGTTCCAAAGAAAGAAGCAGAACTTGCAAAGGTGGAACCACAGACGATCGAGACATGTGAGAAATTCATCTATGATGTGATGAATGCAATGGGCATGGAGGATGTAAAAGTTACATCTGCTGTAGATGAAGAAGGTGCACTTTCTATCAATATGGAAGGAAGCAATATGGGTATTCTGATCGGAAAACGAGGACAGACACTTGATTCTCTGCAGTATCTTACAAATCGTGTTGCCAATAAGATGCAGGATGGATATGTAAGAGTGAAACTTGACACAGAGGATTACAGAAGAAGAAGAAAAGAAACACTGGAAAATCTTGCAAAGAATATCGCAAGTAAAGTTAAGAGAACAAGAAAGACAGTTTCTCTTGAGCCGATGAATCCATACGAGAGAAGAATCATTCACTCTGCGCTGCAGTCTGACCCGGCAGTATCCACACACAGTGAAGGTGAAGAGCCTTACAGAAGAGTTGTGGTAACACTGGTAAGAAACAGAAATAACCGATAATTAAGAGACAGGGGTCTTTAAGCGGCCCTTGTCTTTTTTGATACCAAAGTATGGAGGAAATATGAAACAATTATATAATTCCACAATTGCTGCAATATCTACGGCAATGAGTAATTCCGGGATCGGAATTGTACGAATGAGTGGTCCGGAAGCATTTCAGATCGCAGACCGGGTGTATAAAGGGAAAAAAGAGAAGAAGTTATGTGAACAGCAATCACATACGATCCATTATGGGTATATGGTTGATGGAGATCAGGTGATCGACGAAGTACTGGTCATGCTGATGCGCGGGCCGCACAGCTACACCGGTGAAGATACGGTGGAGATCAACTGTCACGGCGGAGTCTATGTGGTAAAGCGTATTCTGGAGCTTCTGATCAAAAATGGTGCGCGCCCGGCAGAGCCGGGAGAGTACACCAAGCGTGCGTTTCTAAATGGCAGACTGGATCTTTCACAGGCAGAGGCTGTCGGGGACCTGATCGCATCGCAGAACGAATATGCCTTACAGAGTTCGGTGAGCCAGCTTAAGGGCAATATCAAAGATAAGATCGGTGAAATGCGTGAAAAGATCCTGTATCACACTGCATTTATCGAGACCGCACTGGATGATCCGGAGCATATCAGTGTTGATGGATACGGGGAAACACTAAAAAAAGTGGTTGATGAGATCATAGAAGCAATGAAAAGATTGCTAGATAGCTGTGATGATGGTAGGATTATAAAAGAGGGCGTACGCACAGTCATCCTCGGAAAACCGAATGCGGGGAAATCATCCCTGTTAAATGTACTTCTCGGTGAAGACCGGGCAATCGTTACAGATATTGCAGGTACAACCAGAGATGTATTGGAAGAACACCTGAATCTGAAGGGAATTTCTTTAAATATCATGGATACTGCCGGCATCCGTGATACGGAAGATGTGGTAGAAAAGATCGGTGTTGACCGTGCAAAAGAATATGCAGACAAGGCAGACCTGATCCTGTATGTGATCGATGCATCCAGACCGCTGGATGAAAATGATGCAGAGATCCTGCATCTGATCAAAGGAAAACGTGCGATCATCCTGCTGAACAAATCCGATCTGGATATGCAGGTGAAAAAAGATCAGGAAGAGCTGCCGGAGGAATTTCCGGTGATCGAGATCTCCGCAAAGAATGTGGAGGGGATCGGAGAACTGGAAGATACGTTAAAGGAGATGTTCTTCCAGGGCGAACTGACATTTAATGATGAAATCTATATTACGAATGTGAGACAGAAAACAGCACTTCAGGATGCATATGCCGCACTTGAACGTGTGAATGACAGCATTGCCGCAGATATGCCGGAGGATTTCTATTCGATCGATCTTATGGATGCATATGAAGCTCTCGGCAATATCACCGGCGAAACGATAGGAGAAGATTTGGTTAATGAGATATTCAGCAAATTCTGTATGGGAAAATAAAGATAAATATGATGTTGTCGTCATCGGTGCCGGACACGCAGGATGCGAGGCGGCACTGGCAACGGCGAGACTTGGATTTCAGACACTGGTATTTACTGTAAGTGTGGACAGCATTGCGATGATGCCGTGTAATCCGAATATCGGAGGAAGTTCCAAAGGCCATTTGGTAAGAGAACTGGATGCCCTTGGCGGAGAGATGGGAAAGGTCATCGACCGTACATTTATCCAGTCAAAAATGTTAAATAAGTCCAAAGGCCCGGCGGTACATTCGCTTCGTGCACAGGCTGATAAGGCGGTCTACAGCAGAACGATGCGCCGTGTGCTGGAAGCACAGGAGAATCTTGAGATCAAGCAGGGAGAGGTGGCAAATCTCCTGGTGGAAGATGGAAAGATCACCGGAGTGCAGACATTTTCGGGTGCAACGTATCACTGTAAGGCGGTTATCATCTGCAGCGGAACTTATCTGAAGGCACGTTGTATCTATGGGGATGTGAGTCAGTATACCGGTCCGAACGGACTGCAGGCAGCCAATCATCTGACCGATTGCCTGAAAGAACTGGGAATTAAGATGTACCGTTTCAAGACAGGAACACCTGCCAGAGTAGACCGTAAAACCGTGGACTTCAGCAAGATGGAAGAGCAGTTCGGAGACGAGAGGGTAGTGCCGTTTTCATTTACTACGAATCCGGACGATGTGCAGATCGACCAGGCTTCATGCTGGCTGACTTATACAAATGAGACGACACATGATATCATCCGTGCCAATCTGGACAGATCACCGCTGTATTCCGGAATGATCGAGGGAACGGGACCGAGATACTGTCCGTCGATCGAAGATAAAGTTGTAAAATTTGCAGATAAAAAGCGTCATCAGGTATTTCTTGAGCCGGAAGGACTGGAGACGGATGAGATGTATATCGGTGGTATGTCGAGTTCGCTGCCGGAAGATGTACAGTATGCCATGTACCGCAGTGTTCCGGGGCTGGAGCATGTGAAGATCGTAAGAAATGCATATGCGATCGAGTATGACTGTATTGATGCAAGACAGTTAAAACCATCCCTGGAATTCCGTAACATCAGTGGATTATTCAGCGCGGGACAGTTCAACGGAAGTTCCGGTTATGAGGAAGCTGCCGCACAAGGGCTTATAGCGGGCATAAATGCCGCCAGAAAGCTGCAAGGCAGGGAATCCCTGGTGTTAGACCGTTCAGAGGCTTATATCGGCGTTCTGATCGATGATCTGGTTACAAAGGAAAGTCATGAGCCATACCGTATGATGACTTCCAGGGCAGAGTACCGTCTGCTTCTGAGACAGGACAATGCGGATCAGCGTCTGACGGAAAAAGGCTATGAAGTCGGTCTGATCTCACAGGAGCGTTACAACCGCCTGAAGGAAAAAGAAAGGCTGATAGAGTCGGAAATCGAGCGGTTAAAGAATGCTTATGTTGGAACCAGTGAAAAGGTACAGGAACTCCTGGAATCCTATGAAAGTACACCGCTGAATTCCGGAAGCAGTCTGGCAGAATTGATCCGGAGACCGGAATTGTCTTACGAAGCAGTTGCAGATATTGATGTGACCCGGCCAAAATTGCCGGAAGATCTGGCGGAAGAAGTGATCGGACAGGTGGATATTTCCCTGAAATATGACGGTTATATCCAGCGTCAGAAACGCCAGGTAGAGCAGTTCAAGAAGATGGAAAATAAGAAAATTCCGGAAGATATGGATTATGATGCAGTGAACAGCCTTCGTATCGAAGCAGTTCAGAAGCTGAAAGAGTACAGACCGGTGTCGATCGGACAGGCGTCACGCATTTCCGGTGTGTCTCCGGCTGATATCTCGGTGCTGCTGGTATATCTGAGTGGAAATCACAGATAAAGTGCAGAGATACAACGGATTACAGTGGTAAATATATTTATGATTATATCATAAAATAATATAAATATAATCATATAGTAAATATAACAATAAGTATATAAAATGAATAACATGAAAAAATCATACATTTTATATACTTATTGATTTTAGAGAGAAATAAGGAGAAAAATATGGACCAGATTTTGAAAAAAAGCCTGGAAAAGATAGGAATAGAGATCACGGATCAGCAGAAAGAGCAGTTCGATGCCTATCATAAGCTTCTTGAAGAGTGGAATAAGGTGATGAACCTGACCGGGATCACAGAATATGAGGAAGTTGTGGAAAAACATTATGTAGACAGCCTTTCTATTGTAAAAGTCATGGATATGGCTAAGGTAGATCAGGTGATCGATATTGGTACGGGGGCGGGATTCCCGGGATTACCGCTTAAGATCGCATTTCCACATCTGAAAGTGACATTGCTTGATTCATTGAACAAAAGAATTAAGTTTCTGAATGCTGTGATCGAAGAACTGGGATTGGAAGATATCCACACAATTCATGGAAGAGCGGAAGATTATGCTAAAGATGCAGCATATAGAGAACAGTATGATCTGTGTGTGTCCAGAGCAGTTGCAAATCTGGCAACGTTGAGCGAATATTGCCTGCCTTACGTAAAAGTGGATGGTATGTTTGTACCTTATAAATCAGGTGAGATTGATGAAGAGGTAAAAGAGTCGTCGAAAGCGGTAAAGATACTTGGCGGTAAGATTGAAGACGTAGTAAAATTCGAGCTTCCGGGAACAGACATCGGCAGATCGTTCGTGAAGATCCACAAAGTGAAGAATACGGCAAAGAAATATCCACGAAAGGCTGGAATGCCTTCCAAAGAGCCGATACGGTAAGAAAAATAGCAATTTGATAAGAATTTTGTGAAAACAAGAAAATATAAAAGGGGTAATGTTTCATGTGAAACATTACCCCTTTTGTAAAACTTAATATTATTTACTGGTGATAAGGCAGAACACTAGCAGTTGTCACTTAGCAATATGTCTAACTGCTCTAAAAATGCATCAGCATTTTCCCGCTGCGGCAGTAATCCACAGCCTGCAATTTCAATATGCTCAATGGATGGGAGAACATTACAGTATTCTTCAGCGTTTTCGAAAGTTTCCGGTGCATTTTTCCCGGAAATCACGGCAATGGAAGTTGTAAGTCCTTCGAGACAATGAGCAATATTTACTGTTGTATAATGACCTAAAATGCTAGAGTAGAGATATCTGCATTCAGCAGAATCCGAAAGTGCAGTGTTACGTGCGCCAACATTATAGATGAATGTTCCATATATAGGAAGATTTATAATACTTGCGAGCAGCTTTGACTTATGGTTTGGTGCTTTTGCAAGTGTACGGATGCTTTCCGGACAAACAAGAATTATATGACCAATCTGATCGGCAATGTTCTGACAGGCAGCTGTTACAAAAGAAACAGATGCTCCGGTTGCAACGATATCTGTCTTTTCTCCAATGATATCGTGAATGAAATCAGTGAGAAGCTGGACATAGAGATAGCAGGTGTATGTGATGGCAGGTTTATCAGATTTTCCGCATCCAAGAAGATCTATGGTATACACAGTGTGTTCTCTGGAAAGAGTATCGATTACTTTGTCCCATTCCATTGAAGAACTGTAATGATTCAGATCATGGATGAGGAGAAGAGGAGAGCCGCTTCCTGTCTTTTGATAATATATATTTCCAAATTTCCAATTGTAGTAGTTGGATGAGTCTTCTTCTGAGTGTTCATCAGAGGTGTTGAATATGAATTTGTTTATTACGTGGAACGCCAGGGTTGTTGTTCCGACTGCTGTCGAGATGAACAATAATGTCTTTTTCCAGTTCATGTTGATACCTCACTTTCTTACTACTAATTATACTATATTTACTTATAAATTGGAAGATTGCCTTTGCAAAATGAACGCAAAATGAACATCTGTGTAATCAAAGAAAATGTTTCACGTGAAACATTAAAAAATAAAAAGAATGGAAAAGCATAAAGATAACGAAAATAACAAATAGAACAGATTCATATTTATGAAAAATGGAAAAACTATGTTTCACGTGAAACATTTTATGGATAAGTACCTGGAAAAGTGATATACTAATATCATGTAAAAAAAGGGAAGGTGATAATTAAATGGGACGAGTTATAGCCGTTGCGAACCAAAAAGGTGGTGTTGGAAAGACAACGACAGCTATTAATCTGTCGGCATGCCTTGCTGAAAAAGGCCAGAAAGTTCTTGCTATCGATATGGATCCGCAGGGAAATATGACGAGTGGATTAGGAATAGACAAAGATGAAGTTGAAAAGAATATCTATGATCTTATGATTGGACAGGTTGGTGTAGAGGAAGTGCTTCAAAAAGAAGCAATTGAAAACCTGGATATTATTCCGACAAGTATTGATCTGTCAGCGGCAGAGATTGAATTGATCGGTGTGGATGATAAAGAATTTATCATCAGAAACGCTATTGCACCAATCAAAGACAATTATGATTATATTATTATTGATTGTCCACCATCGTTGAGTATGCTGACAATTAATGCTATGACAACAGCTGATTCGGTGCTGGTACCGATTCAGTGTGAGTACTATGCGCTGGAGGGATTGAGCCAGTTAATACATACAGTTGAACTGGTGAAAGAAAGATTGAATCCAATTCTGAAAATAGAAGGCGTTGTATTTACAATGTACGATGCGCGAACGAATCTTTCACTTCAGGTTGTAGAAAATGTAAAAGAGAACCTGCAACAGAACATCTATAAAACGATTATTCCTAGAAATATCCGGTTGGCAGAAGCACCAAGTTATGGAATGCCGATCAATCTGTATGATCCAAAGTCTACAGGCGCAAGCGCATACCAGAGACTTGCTGATGAAGTGATGAATAGAGAGTAACTAAAAGATGTGATGTAGGAGGGAACGAATGTCAATTAAGAAAAAAGGTCTGGGAAAAGGTCTGGACAGTCTGATCCCAGATAATAAGAGCATAAAGTCTGTAACACCTGACAAATCTGCTGAAGCAAAGAAAGAAGCAGAAGAAAAAGCAGGCGTGCAGACGATGAAGATCAATGAGGTTGAGCCGAACAGGGATCAGCCGAGAAAGAATTTTGATGAAGATGCTCTCCTTGAACTTTCGGATTCCATCAAACAGTTCGGTGTATTACAGCCGCTGCTTGTTCGGAAAAGAAAGGATTACTACGAAATCATTGCCGGTGAAAGAAGATGGAGAGCTGCAAAAATTGCCGGGGTAAAGGAAGTTCCTGTAATTGTAAAAGAATATACAGATCAGGAAATTCTTGAAATCGGTCTGATTGAAAATATCCAGAGAGAGAACCTGAATCCAATTGAAGAAGCAATTGCATTTAAGAGACTTCTGGAGGAATTCAATCTGAAACAGGATGAAGTTGCAGAACGAGTATCGAAGAGTAGAACTGCGGTAACAAACTCTATGAGACTGTTGAAGTTAAGTGATAAAGTACAGCAGATGATAATTGACGATATGATTTCTACAGGGCATGCGAGAGCGCTTCTCGCAATTGATGATCCGGAACTTCAGTATACACTGGCAAATAAGATATTTGACGAGAAACTCAGTGTGAGGGAGACTGAGAAGCTTGTGAAAGAGATCAAGAATCCGAAAAAACCAAAAGAGAAGAAGGTAATGGAGAATGCGTTCATTTACCAGGATCTGGAAGAAAAGATGAAAGGTGTATTCGGAACAAAAGTCAGTATAGCATCAAAAGGAAAGGGAAAAGGTAAGATAGAGATAGAATATTATTCAGATGATGAATTAGAACATCTGTTCGATATGATGATGAGCATTAAAAGAGGAGAGTAATTGAATATGGATAGCAAAATACTGAAAGCACTTGGTATCGATCCGGCATTGATATTTTTATTTTTGCTGGTACTGATTGTTATATTATTCGTTCTGTATGTAAATGTAACAATGAAGTATAATCGGTTGAAAAGCAGCTATACGACGTTTATGCGTGGGAAAGATGGAAAGACACTGGAAGAAAGCATGATGTCAGGATTTTCGGATGTAGAAGCAATTCTGAAATACACAAAGCAGAATCGTACAGACATCCAAAAGCTGAACAAGAAGATGGAGAAGTCTTACCAGAAGGTTGGTATTGTCAAGTATGATGCATTTAATGAAATGGGTGGAAAACTCAGCTTTGCACTTGCAATGCTGGACAATAATAATACCGGATGGATCCTCAATGCAATGCACAGCAGAGAGGGCTGTTACACTTACGTAAAGGAGATTGTAAAAGGGGAAAGCTATGTAGAACTTGCTGAGGAAGAAGCAGAAGCACTGGATAAGGCTATTTTCGAAGATGGATATGAAGAAGAAGTCAATAAGGCAGTTGCTTCTGTAACAGGAAGTATGAAAATGGCAAAATCCGGTCCGGCAAAGACAGGAAATCAGAAAAACAGTAATGCAAGAAGTGCAAAACAGGTATCTGGAAAGGCAAATAATGGAAAAATCCTGAATACAAGAACCAGCAGTATGCGTCCAGATATGGCAAGACCTGAAAAAAATAGAAAATAGCAGATCATATAACAGATATGAGAGCAGGAGGAGTTTAGAAAAATGTTAGATATCAAATTTGTAAGAAATAATCCGGATGTAGTAAAACAGAACATCAAAAATAAGTTTCAGGATGAGAAATTACCTTTGGTAGATGAAGTAATAGAACTGGATCAGAAGAATAGAGATATTAAGGGAGAAGTAGAAGCACTCCGCGCAGAAAAGAATAAAATCTCTAAACAGATCGGTGCATGTATGGCACAGGGAAAGAAAGAAGAAGCGGAAGAATTAAAGAGAAAAGTAGCTGAGAGTGCTGCAAGAATCGAAGAACTTTCCAAAGAAGAAAAAGAAGTAGAAGAGAAACTGAAACAGAATATGATGATCATTCCGAACATCATCGATCCTTCTGTACCAATCGGAAAAGATGACAGTCAGAATGTAGAAATTGAAAAATTCGGTGAGCCTTTTGTTCCTGATTTTGAGATTCCATACCATACAGAGATCATGGAAGCATTTGACGGAATCGATCTTGAGAGCGCCGGAAGAGTAGCGGGAAATGGATTCTATTATCTGATGGGTGATATCGCAAGAATTCATTCTTCTGTACTTGCATATGCAAGAGACTTTATGATCAATCGTGGATTTACTTACTGTGTACCACCTTTCATGATCAGAAGTAACGTTGTAACAGGTGTTATGAGCTTCGCAGAGATGGATTCTATGATGTACAAGATCGAGGGAGAAGATCTGTACCTGATCGGAACAAGTGAGCACTCTATGATTGGTAAATTCATCGACACAATGCTGGAAGAAAAACAGCTTCCACAGACACTTACAAGCTATTCACCATGTTTCCGTAAAGAAAAAGGAGCTCATGGTATCGAGGAACGTGGAGTATACAGAATCCACCAGTTTGAAAAGCAGGAAATGATCGTTGTATGTAAACCGGAAGAAAGCAAGATCTGGTATGATAAATTATGGCAGAACACGGTAGATCTGTTCCGTTCACTGGATATCCCGGTACGTACATTAGAGTGCTGCTCAGGCGACCTGGCAGATCTGAAGGTAAAATCTTGTGACGTGGAAGCATGGTCTCCAAGACAGAAGAAATACTTCGAAGTAGGAAGTTGTTCTAACCTTGGTGATGCACAAGCAAGAAGACTTGGTATCCGTGTCAAAGGTGAAGACGGAACAAAATATTTCGCACATACACTGAACAATACAGTTGTGGCTCCACCGAGAATGCTGATCGCATTTCTGGAAAACAACCTTCAGGAAGATGGATCTGTTAAGATTCCTAAGGCATTACAGCCATACATGGGCGGAACAGAGAAGCTTGTACCTAAAAAATAGGAAGTTATAAGGATAAGCGTATGCATCAATATTTGAAATCCATTGGATTTGGAAATATCAGAGACAAAAAACAGTTAATACAGATTATAAGAGATGTGGAAGAATCCTATACGGGACATCAGCTTGTCACGCAGGATGAAGTGACGGATCTTTGTGAATTTGATAAAGAATATGGAGAAGGTATCGGAATCAAGGTGTGCGGAGATATGGATATCGACGAACAGTTTGACTACCGCTATTATGCTCCGTATTTCACAGGATCCGGCGTAACATCTTATGCAAATGTCAGTGTGGAACGAAGGATAGACCGTGAAGCATATGTAGGCATTTGTGAGGATACAAAAGTCGGCATCAACCTGGTATTCTATCTGCAGAATATGATGGAATATCTGAGAGAGAGGCAGATTGGCGGAAGAAGTATCAAGTATTCTTCTGTTACTTTGTCCGGACTCTGTAATGAGGGAACCATCCTGCTTCCGGTGAGGAAAAGCAAGGAGCAGGAACGGGAACAGCAGGAAGAGGTGCACAACCGCATGCTGTTGTTGAGTGCAGCCAGAACAGGTGATCCGCAGGCAATCGAAAGTCTTACACTGGATGATATGGATACCTATTCCAAAGTATCGAAAAGACTGATATCGGAAGATGTATTTACCATTGTGGATACATACATTATGCCTTATGGAATCGAATGCGACCGGTATTCGATCATGGGCGAGATCTTGGAATATCGTCTTACTAGAAATGAGATTACAAGGGAAGATATCTGCATTATGAAATTGGATGTGAACGGATTATTATTCGATGTATGTGTACCAAAAAGAGAAGTCATGGGCGAACCGGCAGTCGGACGCAGATTCAAAGGAAATGTGTGGCTGCAGGGAAAAATCAATTTCTGAATGTGGATAAGAACAGTAAAATGTGGATAAATATTTCAGAATGATACAGGGGTGGGGATATCCATCCCTGTATTGACTTTTGTGAGATTAATGGTAAAATAGACATGTGTCGTCATAGCTCAGCTGGATAGAGCACTCGCCTCCTAAGAGAAAGCCGAGGCATTCCCCAAAGGGAAAAAATGAAAAACAACTTTCAGTTCGAATCTATTCTGAAAAATGCTAATGGTGACAACAAAGCATTCCCCAAATTGGGGAACGTTCTAATGTTACCAAATCAAAAAAATCTGTAGATTGACAACTCGAAAAAGAGTTGATAATCTTATATATGGCCGAAGGGAAAAATCCCAGAAACCCAGTAAAATCAAGGGTTTGCGGCATGTGTCGTCATAGCTCAGCTGGATAGAGCACTCGCCTCCTAAGCGAGGGGTCGGAGGTTCAAATCCTCTTGGCGACGGGCTTCAAAGCGT
>ERZ506978.188-NODE-188-length-35869-cov-6.799492_pt1 | contig 35869 bp, 17 predicted proteins | sample MGYA00512888_ERZ506978 | MGnify/ENA metagenome assembly ERZ506978
GCCGAATTCGTCACCGCCCTTCCCGAAAACGACCTCGGAAGAGCGGCCGAGAATTTTGTCCGTTCCTTCGGAGTGTCCACCGCCCACTGTGTGAAAAAACAGGGGAGACTCGGTGTTTATTATCTCGAAAAGGGCGCGGCTCAGCGCCCCTCAAAGGTTATATATGACAGAGAGGGCTCGGTTTTTTCGAAGGCCGAGTCGGCCGACTTCGATTTTGACGAGATTTTTGACGGCCTGGACCCGGTGGTGCGGGAACTGGTGAAGAAGCTGCTGGTGGACTTTGTGGCGGAGAACGGCGCGTCTGTGATGATCGCCAGTCACAATTTGCGAGAGTTGGAGGATGTGTGCGACCATGTGGGGCTGCTCCATCGGGGTGGTGCCTTGTGCGAGGACGACCTGGATCGGCTGAAGCTGGGGATCACCCGCGTGCAGTTTGCATTGGCGGATCCGGCGGATTTTGAAACGGTGCGCGCCAGGCTGAATTTGCTCAAATGCAGCCAGCAGGGCAAGCTGTTTGAGATGACGGTGCGGGGCACGGAGACAGAGACTTTGGCGCTGGTGCAGCGGCTGCATCCGCTGTTTTGCGAGACCCTGCCGATTACTCTGGAAGAATTATTTATCAGCGAAATGGAGGTGGCCGGTTATGACATCAACAAGGTCATCTAAGTGGGTGCTGTTTTCCGCTTTGCAGCGGGAGGGGCGCCGTATGTCTGTTTGGCTGGCATTGTTTCCGTTTTTAGGCTTCTTGTATGCGCTGTGCCACGGCCTTTTGCAGGCACTTATGAATCAGGAGACCGACACTGTCGCCGCGCAGGATCAGACGGTGCGCATTTTTGGCAGTATAGCGCTGTTTTTGTCCGCCGCCACAATCATGGCGGGGGCGTTCTTTGCCATATCTGCTTTTCGCTTTCTTTACAGTCGGCGGCAAAGCGATTTCTATTTATCCCTGCCGGTGACTCGGCGCACTTTTTACTTTGTCAAGTGGGTGATAGGGGAATTGGTGCTTTTGCTGGCCTTTTGCGGCGCCGGGATCGGATGCTGGTTGGTGCCGCAGCTGATTCCTCGCAAGTGGCATATTCAACTGGATGCCGGTTACGGCCTGCGGCTGCTGACAGTTGCCTTTGCAGCGGCGGCGGCCTTCTACTGTATTTGTTTGCTATGCGCCGTTACGGCAGGCAAGGTGTGGCAATACTGGACCCTGCTTATCGGTATCGGCGGCTGTTTGCCCCTGGGACTGATTTCTTATGCAGAGCTGTTTCCCGCTTTCCTGTCCGGGCTGAACCAGCAGCCGGTACGGATCGTGGCACTGGTCAGCCCTATCGCGTATGTGCCCTTTGGGGTGCAGGGAGTGTTTAGTTTTCACTATTTGCTGCTGGCGGCTTTGCTGGTGGGGGCAGTCAGCTTCTTTGCCGGAATGTTCTTTTATCGGCGGCGCTCCGGCGAGTGCGCGGAGCAGACCCTGTCCACACCGGTGGTCTATGTGCTGGCCACCACCGGGGCGGCGCTGAGCCTGGTGTGTTTGCCTATGCTGCTAACCTTGCAGGCGAATCAGTATGGCGTGTATGCGCTGCTGTGTGGTGCCGGTGTGGGCGTGATGACCCTGGTGTGTACCTTGGTGTACACCCGCAAGGTCGTTAATCCCACTGCCGCGGTGCTGTGCAGTACCTTAGTGGTGGTGACCGTTGGCACCGTGTGCCTTTTAGGCGTGCAGGGCAGCGACTACCGCAACAAGGTGCCGGCAGCAGAGGATGTGGCGCAGGTGACGGTGCAGCCTATGGTGCAGGACCCGCTGGTGGATCTGCCGGATTATATGTTGGAGCCGGGTACGCATTCGGTTTCTACCGATACGACGGAGTCGCAAGAGCTGGAATCCAGCTATACTTTTACGGATCCGGCGTCTGTGGCTGCCATTGTGCAGCTGCATCGGGATTGCATTACCGCAGCAGAGACAGAGGTGCTGGGCGGCAGCGGCTTTAAGTCCAGTTTTCGATATAAATTAAAGAACGGCAAGGTTCTGACCCGGATCTATACCGCTTACGGGGACAACGGCGCCAATGTGATCCGCTCCACCAAGGAATATAAGCAGCAACAGCCCTTTGTGAAGAACAGTGCCAAGGAGAACCTGCTGCTGGTGTCCTTAATCAGCACGGAACGGGACGATTTGTACTGGAACCAAACCATGGAGGACAATCGGGGCGAGGTGCAGGTGGATCAGACCGCCTACTACGCTGCCATTCGGGCAGATTTTATGGAGCTGACCCGGACGGACTGGACCTATATGAATATGCAAGACGCGTCCTGGAGCACTGTGTCCTTTGCCATTTACCAGGTGCGCCCGGGTACGGACAGCAAGACCCGCCGCCAACTGCAAAAGATGGACCCGCAAGCCTTGCGTACCTATTATAACCGCTTTTACAGCACCCATACAGACAGCGATCCGCCGTGCCCGGTGGAACGCTCGGTGGTGTATCTGCCCAATCAGTCCGGCGGGGCGAATCGCACCTTAAAGCTGCTGCAAAAAGACGGCTTTATCTATGGGGCGCAGACCACGCTGCCGTCTGCCGATCAGGTGGAGACGATGCTGGTATCGCCGATTTGTACGGTGACAGCTGATTATACCGAATGCCTGCTGGGCGAGCCGGACAGTGAGGACGGCTATTACCTAACCCGCCCGGAGAGTCTGTTGGGCGGCCAGGTGGTGCGCAAGAACTTTGCGTCCCTTTATACCGATCCGTTCCGTACAGTAACGGACCGAAAAGCCATTGCCCGCACGCTTGCCGGTGTACAGCCGGGCGCTGACCAAATGGAACGGCTGAAGCAGGCAAAGCAGGGTTATGCCGTCAGCTTGATCACCAAGGACGGTAAGGCCACCAAGATGTATTTTGTGCCCACTGCCTATGGGTATGCGCAGGGGAAGCCTACAACGGACACTGCAAGCGATCTGGCCTATGCGCTGGGATAATCAGTGCTTATAAAGCAAAGAGGAAAGGACCGTATCTGAGAGATACGGTCCTTTTTGCATTCTATGTATATCAGGTCAGGCCAAGGCGATCATGAAAGTGCCTGCCACCACCAGTGCCAGCGCCAATAGGCTGCGGCGGGTCTGCTTCTCTTTTAAGAAGATGCCGGACAGTGCCACGGCAAAGAGCATGGAGCACTTGTCGATGGGCACCACCACGCTGGCGCGGCCGGTTTGCAGCGCCCGGTAGTAGCACAGCCAGCTGGCGCCGGTGGTAATCCCGGACAGCACCAGGAGCACGGCGTCCCGGCGGGTCATCTTTTTCCAGTCGCCGCCCTCTTTCTTGCCCAGCACAATGGCCCAGGCAAAGGCCAGCACCACCACGGTGCGCAGGGCGGTGGCCAGGGTGGAGTCCATATCCTGCACGCCCACCTTGCCCAGTATGGACTGCAGCGCGGCAAAGACGGCGCTGCCCGCAGCGTAAAACAGCCAGCCTCTTTCGCCCTTTTTGGCGTCGCCCTTTTCCAGCAGTAGGGCTGTGCCGACGATCATCACGGCGATCCCCAGCCCGGTGAGCCAGTGAAACGGCTCGCGGAAGAAGATCAGCGCCAGCAGAATGGCCAGAAAAGTGGAGGATTTGTCCACCGCCACCACCTTGCTCAGGTTGCCGATGGATAGGGCCTTAAAGTAGCACAGCCAGGACAGTCCGGTGGCGGCGCCGGACAGGGCCAGGAACACCAGTGCCCGTGGGGTAATGGTGGAGACGGCGTTTTGGCACCCGACCACAAAGACCATCAGCCAGGAGAAGAGCAGCACCACGCCGGTGCGAAAGGCAGTGGCAAAGTCCGAGGACACGGATTGGATCCCCGCCTTGGCCAGTACAGAGGTAGCGCCGGCAAAAAAGGCGCTGCCTACGGCAAATAAGATCCACATAAAGGGCTCCACCTCTTTCCATCAAAAAAGCCCCGCCGCCCGGTAAAGTACCGCAGCGCCGGAGCGTGCTTTTTGTTAAGATACAAAGGCGTAAATGCCAACGCCCAGTCCGCTGCAAGCCATCAGCAGCGCCAGAATAATGGCGGTCACCTTGACCCATTTTTGCTGCATATTCTCTCTACTTCCTTTCTGTTACGCCATCCAGGCGGCGCTTTCGTCTATGAGCTGCTGCCCCATTTTCTGGGCAACGGCTTTGTCTGCGGCTACGGCGGTCACATAGGTTTTGATCTTCGGCTCCGTGCCGGAGGGGCGCACGATCAGCTTGCAGCCGTTCTCCGCCTTGTATTCCAGCACATTGGATTTGGGCAGGTCAATGGGGGTGGATTTGCCGCTAACCAGATCGGTGGACAGGGAGCTTTGGTAGTCGCTGTGTTCCACCACCGGGCTGCCGCCCAGAGACTTCGGCGGATTTTGGCGCAGGTGGTTCATGATCCCGGCCATCTTTTCCATACCGGCCTCGCCCTCAAAGGTGTAGCTGACCACTGCGTTGTCATAGTAGCCGTAGTCGGCGTAAATTTTGTCCATCACATCGCCCAAACTCAGCCCTTGCAGCTTGTAGTAGGCGGCCATTTCGCAAATGAGCATACTGGCCACCACGGCGTCCTTATCCCGGGCATGGGTGCCGGCCAGATAGCCGTAGCTTTCCTCAAAGCCCATCACAAAGTCGTCTGCACGGCCCTGGGACTCCAGCTGCGTCACCACCTCGCCGATGTACTTAAATCCGGTGAGCAGATTCTTAAAGGTGCAGCCGTAGCGGGCAGCAATGGCCTGGGCCAGGTCGGTGGATACAAAGGACTTCACCGCCACGCTGTTTTGGCTCAGGGTGCCTTTTTGCTTTCGCATTTCCAGCAGGTAATTCAGCAGCGTAGCGCCCACTTCGTTGCCGCTCATCAGCCGTACTTTGCCCCCTTGCATCACCGCAATGCCTACCCGGTCGCAGTCCGGGTCGGTTGCCAGCAGCAGATCGGCGTGGATATTTTCGTTCATTTTCAGTGCCAGTTCAAAGGCCTGCTTGATCTCCGGGTTCGGGTAGGGGCAGGTGGGGAAGTTGCCGTCCGGCAGCTCCTGCTCCGGCACCACATACACATGGGGCACGCCGATCCGGTCCAGGATCGCCCGTACCGGTTTATTGCCGGTGCCGTTTAGCGGGGTGTAGATCACTTTCAGGTCCGCCTTTTGGCACACGCCCCGGTTCATACACTGGGTCTCTACCGCGTCCAGAAAGGCGGTCATCATCTTTTCGCCAATGTATTCCACGGTGCCGGCTGCCACAGCGGCGTCAAAGTTCGCTTTCTTAATGCCGGTGAAGTAGTCCACTTTTTCAATATAATGGTAAGTCTCCGCTGCCTCGTCGTCGGTCATTTGGTAGCCGTTTTTGTTGTAGCACTTGTAGCCGTTATACTTGGCCGGGTTGTGGGAGGCGGTGAGGATAATGCCGCTCTGGGCGCCCAGCTGCCGCACCGCAAAGGACAGGCAGGGGGTGGGCTCCAACTCTTCATAAAGATATACCTTAATGCCGTTGCCCGCCAGCACAGCAGCCGCCTCTTTGGAGAACAGGTCGCTCTTGATCCGGGAGTCATAGCCGATGGCCACGGACGGGTGGTCGTATTTGGCGTTCAGATAATCGGCCAGCCCTTGGGTGGCACGGCCTACGGTGTACACATTCATACGGTTTGTACCGGCGCCGATCACGCCTCGCAGCCCGGCGGTGCCGAACTCCAGTGAGCGGTAGAACCGATCGCGAATTTCCTCATCCTGTCCGGCGATGGCTTGCAGCTCTGCCTGCAGGTCCGGATCAGCGGTGGCCTTTTCCAGCCACTGGGTATAGAGTTCTGTGGTATTCATACTGTCACCTTTGCCTTTCTTTGACGATGGGTCTGTCTCTTTCCGCTCCTCATCACGCTATTATTTTAATCCCAATTTGCACCGGTGTCAATAAGCATTGTCAAACGGCTGTCGGTCGTGTATAATAAAAGCAGAAAATCAGGAGAAGAGGTCGTTATTATGTATGCGAAGGTGGAGAGCTTGGGCCTGAACGGGCTGGACGCTTTTTCCGTTACGGTAGAGGCGGATATCAGCACCGGTCTGCCCCGGTTTGACATTGTGGGTCTGCCAGATATGGCGGTGCGAGAGAGTCGGGAGCGGGTGCGGGCGACCATTAAGAACGGGGGCTACCAGTTCCCGGTGTCCCGTATGACGGTAAATATTGCCCCGGCAGATGTAAAGAAAGAGGGCGCCGTTTACGACCTGCCGGTGTTTGTGGCACTGATGAAAGCCAGCGGCCAAATTCACGGCAGCACCGACGGCTGTGCCTTTTTAGGCGAACTGTCTCTGGACGGCGAAATCCGGCCCTGCACCGGGGTGCTGCCCATGGTTCTGTGCGCCCGGGAAAAGGGGCTGCACGCGGTGTTTGTTCCCGCTGCCAACCGGGACGAGGGCAGCATAGTGGAGGGCATAGATGTGTTGCCGGTGGCCCATGTGCGCCAGGTGCTGGATCACTTGCAGGGCAAGGCACCGGTAGAGCCTTGCTACCGGGCATTTTCCCCGGAGGAGGACACGCTGGAGTACCTGGACTTTGCAGATGTAAAGGGGCAGCAGAACGCCAAGCGGGCGCTGGAGATCGCAGCTGCCGGGGGACACAATTGCCTGATGATCGGCCCGCCGGGCACCGGCAAGTCTATGCTGGCCAAGCGGCTGCCGTCTATTTTGCCGGAGATGACCTTTGAGGAGCAGATCGAGACCACCAAGATCTATTCCATTGCCGGGGCACTGCCCAGCGGCACTCGGCTGATCAGCCACCGACCTTTTCGCAGTCCACACCACACGGTATCGCCCCAGGGGCTTACCGGCGGCGGTGCGGTGCCCAAGCCCGGCGAGATTAGCCTGGCCCATAACGGAGTGCTGTTTATGGACGAGTTCCCGGAGTTTGACCGGCGTACCAAGGAGTCCCTGCGCCAGCCGTTGGAGGACGGTGTGATCACCATTTCCCGCGCCGGGGGCAGCCTAACCTATCCCTCTAATATTATGGTGGTGGCGGCGATGAACCCTTGCCCCTGCGGATTTTTGGGCCATCCCACCAAGGACTGCACTTGCAGCCAGGCGGCGGTGAACCGCTACCGGGACAAGGTCAGCGGTCCCATTTTGGATCGGATTGACCTGCATGTGGAGGTGCAGAGCGTAGACTATGCCCAGCTGGCAGATACCACACGGGGAGAACCAAGCAGCGCCATTCGGCAGCGGGTGAACCGGGCACGCCAAATGCAGGCGCGGCGCTTTGCGGGCACCGGCATTACCTGCAATGCCAAAATGCCGCCCCAAATGACCAAGGACTGTTGCCGCCTGACGGAGGATGCCTCCGCCCTGCTGCAAATCAGCTTTGATAAATTAGGGTTGTCTGCCCGGGCGTATGACAAAATCCTACGCATAGCCCGCACCATTGCGGACCTGGAGCAGACAGAGAAAATTAACGGCGCCCACATCTCGGAGGCGCTGCAATACCGGGCGCTGGACCGGAAATACTGGAACCGATAAGAAAGGAGCGACTGGGATGGACGCAAGAATAGAAGAAACCATCAAAAACTTAAAAAGACGAGGCTTTGAGCCGTATTATTTGGAGAGCCGGGCACAGGTGCTGCCCCTGGTGCAAAAGCTGGTGCCTGCGGGCAGCAGCGTGTCCCACGGCGGATCGGAGACCTTAAAGGAAGTGGGTGTGATCGACCTGCTCTCCGGTGGGGATTATCAATATATCAACCGGGCCGGACTGGAGGGCGAGGCGCTGCGCCAATGCTACCAGGATGCCTTTGGCTGTGACGCCTATTTCACTTCTTCCAACGCCATTACCACCGATGGGGTGCTTTATAATGTGGACGGCAACTCCAACCGGGTGGCCTGCATTGTGTTTGGTCCCCGCCAGGTGATTATGATCGTGGGGCGCAACAAGATCGTAGATACCTTTGACCAGGCGGTAGAGCGGGTAAAGCGCATTGCTGCTCCCCGCAACACCCAGCGGCTCCATTGCAAGACCCCTTGCGCCGCTACCGGCCACTGTATCAGCTTGGATCAGGAGAATCCCGCTCTGTGCGACGGCTGCTTTAGCCCCCAGCGGGTGTGCTGCAACTATGTGACCACCGCCTTTGACCGCCACATCGGCCGCATTAAGGTGCTGATCGTGGACGAGGAACTGGGGTATTAAAACAAATGTACATACAAAAAGGGCCGTATCCCTTGTGGATACGGTCCTTTCTTTGTCTATGTACGATTATTTGCCTTCCGCGCGGCTCATAGCCAGCTGGAAGTCTTTCTGATGGGTGAAGATCTCGTGACGATAGGGGTTGGTCTTGGTCTCCTTGGCTTTCTTCATAATGAAACCGAATACCACCACATTGACTGCCAGCGACAGTATAGAGATTACGCCCTGCGCTGTGGGGTTGGCAGCGGTGGGGTGCACCGCCGGGTTCATAAACCCGTCAGCATACACACTGGTGATCACGGCAAACTTGCCTTGATCCTGGAACAGCGGGAACACCTGGGCAAACATACACCAAATGGCCAGCGTGTAGGCACGGTTCTGGATCCAGCCGCCCTTGTTCCACAGTGCGTTGGCAAAGGTGGGCGCCAGCAGCAGAGCCAGGCCGCAGTACCAGGAGTGGGTGGGCAGGTTGTTGTAGGTGTACTCAAAGTTCCAAATATCGTAGGCCAGAATGTAGCACCAAGTCATATCCGGCCACAACATATCTTGGTGGTTCTTAGAGGAGTAAATACCCCACCAGCCGGTCATACAAAGAATGTTGATGATACCGGCCAGGCCGTTGAGGATATTCCACCAGCCGCCGAACAGCCACACATTTTCGCTGGAGAGCCACCAACCACCGGCAGCACCGCCGGCGCTGATGCCCTTAATGGCAGACTCAAAGTCGCTGGCCACAGCGATCAAAATGTTAATGGCCACAATGACAAAGGGGAACACCTTGAACCATTGGGTCTTGCCGATGCTCCACTTGTACTTAAGCATCATAAAGCCAATGCACCCTGCGGTGGCAGCATACAGCTTGGCATAATGGAACCAGCTGTTCATGTGGACCACCGTATCGTTATTAACCGCCCAGTCAACACCCTTTGCGGCCGCCACATTGATGACGATAAAGTACACGCTCAGTGCAGCCGGAAGCACCAGGAAAAAGAAAATGCCGCCTGCCTTGGAGCGGCGGGCGATCTCGTTAGCCAGCACCAACCCGGTGAAGACCAATGCCCAGCCCAGCAGCTGCCACAGCGAAGTATCGCCGTAGATTTGGAATAACATAGTTATCTCCTCCTAAAAATAAATCATCTTGCGCCGCAGCGCAACCCTTCCGTGGGCGGGTTTCCGCCCGCTTCAATGTTCAGTTTAGTCCTGTTTTTATAGATTGTCAATCTTTTAACAAGCCCGGCTGCACATTTCTACATATTGGCAAAAACCGGGGCGGTTTTTTGTTGAAATTGAGTAGCAAAGATGATACAATGTCACTGGTATTACCAAGAACCACAGGAGGGAAACCTATGGAATTTGAAAAGCTGCAGACCGCCAGTTTGAAGGAATTGTTTATTTCGTCTGTGGAGGACAAGATTTTGTCCGGCGAGCTGCCCATCGGCGCGCAGCTGCCCACGGAGCGGGAGTTGGCGGAGATGATGGATGTAAGCCGGGGTGTAGTGAATAGCGGCATTGCGGAGATGGCGCATAAGGGCTTCTTAGAGGTGCGGCCCCGGGTGGGCACTTTTGTGGCAGATTATCGCCGGGTGGGCAAGTCGGATATTTTTCTGTCCATTATGCACTATAACGGTGGCATTCTGCCGGAGCAGGAAATTCGCTCCCTGCTGGAGTTTAAGATCCTGATCGACTGTTTTTCCGTGCGCAAGCTCACTGCCCGCGCCATTACGGAGGCAGAGGTGCAAAAGCTGGAGGATTTTGTGGACCAAATGGCCGAGACGGATGACCCGCAGCAGGTGTCAGAGCTGGCTTATGCGTATAATCAGGAACTGAGTTTCCTTAGCGGCAACACCTTTGCGCCGCTGATCTATAATTCTTTTAAGACTGCCAATGTGCAGTTGGGCGCTCGTTATGTGCAGCGTTATGGCAAGGCGTCCCTGTACCATTATCTGCAGCAACTGCTGGTGCAGCTGCTCAACGGCGATACCGCCCGGGCGGTGGCGCTGGTGGAGACGCACTTAACGGATATGATGACCGGCGAGCACCAGATTTACGAATAAGCATACACCAATACAAACGCAAAAAACAGGCTAAGCAATCTACATTGCTTAGCCTGTTTTGTATGTTGTTAGGAATTATGAATACGATAGACTTTTACGCCGTGATGGGGTACGGTGGCGTTAATGGTGTTGTCGTTGAACCACTCGTCGCTCCACAGCTCATGCACCTCGTACTTGCCCGGCGTTTTGCGGAAGTTCAGGTACGCATCGTCCGCCAGAGCGTTAATGTCGTAGGTGACCGTGCGGCGGGAGGTGCCCTTGTTAAACAGGCACAGGGCCACATCGCCGTTTTGCAGCGGGCGGGCCAGAATATCCAGCCCGGCCTGGCGGCGAATGCGCTTGCAGGGCTTGCACAGCGGGTCCTGGTCAATGTTGATCAGGTTTTTGTTGGTGACAATTTTTAAGGTGGGGTTCTCCCGCACCTGCTCGTTGTTGCCGTCCACAAACTTGCGCACATCGTTGCCAAGGATCAGCGGCGCAGCCATCATGCACCACAGGGAGAAGTGCGCCCTGTTCTCGTTCTCTGTCAGCTTGCCGTTGCCAACTTCCAGCATATCCGGGTCATTCCAGGCCCCGGGACCGGCATGGTCATACAGGCGTACATTGTGCTCATAAATCGTCTTAATGCTTAGCCACTTGGGCATGATATCCGGCGTGGTGCGCCACATATTGCCTGCCTTGGCCCCCCATTTGTAGGGATAAGCAAAGCCCCATTCGCAGATGGAATAGATGATGGGGCGCTCCTCCTCGCCGGTGATGACAGCCCATTCCTTGGTGGCCTCTTGCAGTTCTCGACCCATGCGGGCGTATTGCAGGTAAGAGGAGTCAGCCCGGGTAACCACCGGGTTGTAGAGCAACAGGTGGTTCTCGCCCGATTGCAACTCAACTGTCAGCTGGATACGGCCGGTGGGGCTGGCGCCCTTGGTGGTGGGGAACAGCAGCTCATGTTCCTTGCCGTTGTTGACTCGAATGCGCAGGTAGCGCTGGTGGAGGCACAGAGATTTGTTATAGGCCAGGGTCAGGGCATAGGTGCCGCCTGCTTCTACGCTAAAGCGGAATCCGGCGGTGCCGGAGCCGTAACCGATCATACCGATGCCTTGACCGGAGGGCAGATCGCTGCACTTGACTACCCGGCCTTTGCCGGTAAATTCTGCTTCGCCGGGCAGCAGGATCAGTGCCGGTTCTGTGGTACCCGGCAGGTTCAGTTGCAGGTTTTCAATAATGGGCACATCACCCTTTAATACATGGTGATGACAAAAGTCATACTTGAAGAATTCGCAGCCCCAGCTGGCCAAGGTTTTGGCATCCAGCCGTTCGTGACCCAAACTGGCCGGTAGATCCTCGCAGGTGAGGGTCCCGTTAGAGGAGTACAGACCCACCTTAAAGCCCCGGCTGTTCAGTTGCTTGATCAGCGCCGGGATCCCCATAGAGAAGGTGCCCAAATCCCCTTGCAGGCGACCCATTTCGTCTCGCACAGAGCTGTGCCAGCAGTCGTCCAGGTTGATATAGTTGTAGCCCGCTTCCGCCAGACCGCTGGCCTCCATGGCTTCTGCCACCTCCAGAATCAGATCCTGATTGATGTTTTGGCGGAAGGTGTTCCAGCTGGACCAGCCCATAGGGGGCACGGTAGCGCCGCCGTAATTCGGTGCGTCCGTGGTGTCTATGGTCAGCTTAGAGGGGCGTGCAATCTTTTCCATGGCGCACAGCGGGCAGTTGCCGTTGACGCGGGTGATAATAAACCAGGCTACAAACCACACCAGTAAAATGGCTGCGATAGCCAGCAAAATAATACCAAAAATCATAACAATCCCATCTCCTTAAAGAATTCCAGTTCTTCCTTGGCAGCGGCGTAGGCATCGTCGCTGTCCAGTCCCCGGGCGGTGCGCACCATAAAGTCCTTGCGGTGCCGGGTGTTGTAAATCAGACGGTAGCACCAGGCGTACGGGGTCAGCCAAGGGTGGCCGTCCAAAAATCGAATATAGGGTATGTGGCGCATTTGGCTGTATGCCGGAAACGCCAGGCGCAGCTTGCTGCGCAGGGGGCTTGCTTTCTCGCCCTGCTCCATTTGGCGCCGGGCAATGACGGCACTTTTGTTCCGGTCCGCGTTACCAAAGGCACCGTAGCTGACCAAAAATGATTCACAGTCCGCTGTGTCATCCACATAAGGCGTACCCACGCCGTACCAGCGATAACACACGGTGAGCACAATCTTGGCAAATTGTGCCAAACCGGCTTTTTCGCACAAGGTCAGTACCGCTTTTTCGTCGATCCGGCACCTTTGCAGCATCACGGCAAGATCCAGGATCAGCTTGATTCCGGCGCCGTAAAAGCGAAAGTGGTGGGCCAAGTGGGCGATTAGATAGGCAAAGTGGTAATTGTCCTCCAATTTGCCGCAGCAGCCCTCAAATTGGGCTTGATCCATGGCGTTTGCAAAGGCAGTCTCACACCGGGGATCATCGCTGATCAGTGCTGTGTGCACCTCCAGCAACACATCGCCCTTGCGATAGTCATATACCGGGCCGTTCTGGGCAGTGCAGGCAAAGCCGCTGCTCATTAGCGCTTTTTTGGATGCCTGGCGGTTCGCCGGGTTAATGAGCAGGTCAATGTCGCCCATTAGGCGGCACTCCGGCACCGGGTACAGCTCTTTTAAGATCGCGCCCTTAAAAAACACATGGGGGATGTCGGCGTCGCTGAGAACGCGGTACACCCGCTCCACACCCTGCTTTTGGTGCTCGTACAGGAACACGCTGCTAAAGAAGTGCTCGCTGAGTGCCAGTCGGCAGTCCTCCGGGATCACCTCGGTATTGGGTGCTTTGTTGCACACTGCGTACACCACAGCGATCAGATTATGCGCCTTGGCAATGCCGCACAGCTTGCGATAATCCATATCCGGGCGCAAGGTTACCGGCTCGTCCCGCAAAAAGGCGGCGGTCAGTTCAATTAAATAGGCAGTTTCAGCACACATGGATTCCATCGTTAAATAATGTTGTTTTGGTCCAGAAAATCGTGGGCGGCAATGAGAATACTCTTGTCATTGTCAAACCGCAGCAGCGACAGCGCCCGGTCATAGGTGAGCCAAATGTAGTCCTCAATTTCTTCCTTTTGCATGTGGATCACCGTGCTCGGGGTGGTGGCGGCAAAGATGGTTACCGTCTTTTCAACCCGATCCCGAATCCGATACTTGGACAGGCAGGAGAACCCCTCAATCAGCTTAACCCGCAAGCCCGTTTCCTCCAGTACCTCCCGTAGGGCGGTCTGCTCCTTGGTCTCGCCCCTTTCAATATGCCCTTTTGGGAAGCCCCAGTGGGCGGAGCGCTTGTTCTTGATCAGCAGGTAGCGCACCTCCCCCTTAATATCATGGAAGATGACCGCGCCGCAGCTGCTCTCGTAAAGGCATTCCAGCCGGTAGCCGGGAAAGTCCCGCTCCGGGTCCAGATATTCCAAAATGTCGTTGACAATGAATCGTGTGCTCTTGGGCGCCACAATCCAAATGGATTTCTTTTCTTTTTTGTTTCGGAGGACGGCTATCACACGCCCGTCAAAGTTACGCACAGGGTGGTGGATGCCCATAATGTAGGCAGTCTGGTCCTTTTCACCGTATACTGTGCCGTAGTTCAGCGGATACCGATAGCCCGTACCGTCCGTAGAGCCAATAGGCATAACGACCTTGACTCTGGCGTATTTACCGAGCAATTTGTATTCACCACCGAGATAAAAGTTACTATGCACTTATTATATATAAATTGCAAAAGCAATACAAGGCTTTCGCAAAGAAAATTCAAAAAGCCGTAAAACTTGGCGAAAAAAAGCAGCCCTTCGGGGCAGGTGAGAGCCTGCACCCAAAGAGCGCTTTGTATTATATACATTATATATATTATATACAGGAGCCTGCCGATGGCGGGTAACAAAAATGGCGTACCCGAAGGTACGCCATTTTCATTTAGGAATGGGGGATTAACCACCCAGCTGCTGAAGCAGGTTACACAGTTCGCCGATTACTTTGTCGGTGTCGCCTTTCAGCATTTTCAGCACGGTGCCTACCACATCGGTAATGGAGCTGTTGTCAGATCCACCGATCAGGGAGCCTACCAAGCTGGCTACCGTGTTGTAGTTATCCTTGTAGTTGACAACTTCAACCAGGTACCGCAGCACGGCAATCAAGGTCTCAGAGGCGTCGCCCTTCACAAACACGCGCGTGCCGTAAGTGGCAGCCTGAGAAGCATCGGTCATCACCTTGCCGTGGCTTGCCAGCTGGAACCAGTCAATATCCATCAGTTCCAGACCCAGGGGTTTACCCTTGATCTTGATCATGCCAAGCACCTGATTCAGCAGGGGAACAATGTTGTCCACGCCGATGATGGGCTTCAGCATAGCGGTCAGATCGTACAGGTCAATGTTCAGATCCAACTTCAGGCCAACCTTAGCCAGTAAGCCATTCAGATCCACTTTGAAGGCCTTGAATACCTGAGTCAGTACGGTGTTCACATTCACGATGGGCTTCAAAGCATCCAGCAGAGCGGAAACCGGTGTAAACAGGTTCTCGATCAGCTGCAGCAGGCCGTCGTTGGCAATGAACAGTGCCAGGTTGGGCAGCATGGACATCAGGGTCTGCAGCGGTGCATTCAGAATGTCCTCTACCTTATCCCACAGGGAGTTGACAATATCCAACAGGATGTTGTCATAGGCCTTGCTGATGTCCTCTCTGTACTGATACTGGGTCTTAATGTTGTAGCAGCCGAATGCCTCCAGCAGCGGAACGACCACGGAAGAGTAGCCGTTGGAGCCGGGGATATGAACGATGTTGAAGATGCCCAGAGAAGCATCATTCAGCAGTACATCCAATACGCCGTAGAACGGACGCATTACAGCAGCCAGTGCATTAAAGAAGCTATCCTTATCCTTTACGCCCCACTTAAGAGCGGAGGTGTTGACCTTGGACCAGGAGGAGGCAGAGCCGATTACGGCAGCCGCATTCGCGTAGGTCTTGCCATAGGACTCATCGGTGAGCAGCTTGGCAACGGTCTTGGTAGAATAGTCAATGCCGGTCTGGGACAGCAGGGCGGTCAGGTTGGTGGAGTCGTTGATCTTCACACCGTCCAGTGCCTTGCCGATGCCGGTGATCATGCCATTGATGGTGCTGTCCTTAAAGGCAGCGCCAGCGATCAGCTTGTTCAGGTCAGCCAAGCTACCGATCAGGCCATCCAGCATAGGCGGAATGTTCTTCAAGAATTCTTGATCCACAGTGGAGGGATAAGAGAACTTGTAGTCCTTGGTCTGGTATTCGCTGTAATTCCAGAACGCGTTGGTGGGATTCTCCTGGAGCAGATAGAACAGCGCACGGATGATCTGGTCTGCGGAGGAGGTGCCGATCTGGTCAAGTACCGCGTTGATGATGGACTTGTAATCCTTGATCGCGTCGATACCGCCCAAAATGGACTTCAAACCGCTGATGTTCTTGGTCAGCAGGTTGGCTACATAGCGGAGCACGGCGATCAGCGTTTCGCCCTGGTTTGCAGTAACGTGCTTTCTATTATAATAGCCTTCGCTGTTCTTTGCAGCGCTCTTGACCGTGCTGACTGTGCCGTGGCTTGCCAGGGTACCCCAGTCGATCTTGGGCAACTGAATGTTGATTTTCTTAGACTTGAGCAGCTTGTTCACCAGCGGAACGATGGCGTTTTGGATGTCGCACTTGTTCAGGTTGTTCAGATTCAGGTGAATGTTCACACCCAGTGCGTCCTTAACCAGGTCGTTCAGTGACTTGCCGGCCAGAGCCTTGACAATGACCTCAACATCTACGCCGTTCTTCTTCAGTACCGGAAGGAGAGATGTTACCGGCGACAGAAGATTGTTGACGAGCTGTGCCAGGCCATTATTATCAATGTAGTATGCCACATTGGGCAGTACTGCGGTGAGGGTATCGAACGGAGCGTCCAGTACCTTGTTCAGGAAGCCTACGATGGGATTCAACACATCCGTCAGTACGCTGTCGGTAGACTTCTTAATGTCTGCCTTGTACTGCTTATAGGTCTTCACGTTGGGGCACTCCAGTGCCTCCAGCAGCGGAACGATGGCACTTTCGTAACCATTGCCGCCATAGATGCTCAGGGACTTCACATCCTCGATCACTTTGTACAGGTTGATCTCCAGTACAGAGGTCTTGGAATACTTGTCAGAGCCCTTGATGCGAATGCGCAGTTTGCCATTCTTCAGCTGTACGGTGTCCTTAGAGGAACCGAAGTTCAGGTTCTTCACCAAATCGGTGAGGATCTGGCCAACGGCCAAGTCGTCGCCTGCCAGCAGCAGAGACAGTACGCCGTCCAGCGGACGCAGGATCGCAGCCAGGCCGTTTACAAAGCCCTGCTGTGCCTTTGCGGAGCCATCGGTGAAGCCCCAGTTGATGTTGCCCAGCTTCTTCCAGCTCTTGGCTTTTTTGATTGCCTTAGCTGCGGAGGAGTAGGTCTTGCCGTAGCTGCCGTCCGTCAGGAGCTTAGCTACGCCCTTCTTGCTCACATCAATGCCGGCATAGCCCAGGTAATCCTTGTAAGGAGCAATGGCGCCGTACAGTGTGGAAGCCAGCTTGGTCAGGTTGGCGTTGGTGAAGATCAGGGAGCTAACCAGGTCTTTCAGGTTATCCTGCTTCACCACATCCAGGCCGGCCAGCAGGCCGATCACGGAGGTGACCATAGTGTCCAGATCGCCAACAGCGTCGCTGGCGTCCTGTGCGGTCACACCGGCGGGATAATAGAAGCCGGTGGTCTTTTCCTGTACATACTGGAGGAAGGTCCAGTAAGCAGTGGTGGGATCTGTGGTCTTGGCGATCACAGCGTTGATGATGTTCAGCAGATCCTTCTTGGTCAGGCGGCTGATCATATCCAGCACTTGGCTTATGGAAGGATTGTCGATCACGACTTTCAGCAAATCAATGATCTGGCGAATTTGCAGTACATCGACCACCAGGTGGATCATGTACTTCAGAACAGCCTCTGCATTCTTGCAGTTTGCAATGTCCTTAAACAGGGTGGTGGGCAGTTCAAAGCCGAAGTTAGCCAGCTGGCTGTTTACAGCGTTGATCACGGTCACATCGTTGATGCCCAAGCCAGCCTTGGTTGCGCTCTTCTTCAGCAGGCCGGTTACAAGGGCAATCGTCTGCTTATTCTGCGCGTTTTGATCCTTGTCGTCCGTATTGGTCTTAAAGATCAGGCCCAGTATTGCGGAGAACCATGCGTCGTTCTTTGCAATAGAGGGCATCAGGTTGGACACCTTTGCGCTCAAAATGGTGGATACGCCGTGGATCTCTTTGTACAGCGGGTAAATGGCGGCAGTCGCCACATTGTTCAGGTCCTTGTTCATCACAATGGACAGGCCCTTGATCAGGTTGGTCAGCACGGAGACAGGCTTGCTGTAGAAGCCGTCCAGCAGCTTGCTGATGGGGGTGATGATGGCCAGCAGGCCGGTTGCGCCGTCCTTTACGCTGCCCTTTGCATACACGCCCAGGCTAAAGCCCTGTGCTTTTTCCAGATCCTTAAAGATGGGGTACAGTACACCGTCATAGTAACCGGCATCCTTGGTCAGCACGCCGATCAGATCGGTGATGATGCCCAGGCTCTCGCCGAAGTTCTGGAAGAACTTGGTGTTGTTGCCTGCGCGGAAGCCCCAGTTGATCTTAATGTTGGTGGCGCCGGTCCAGCCGCTGGTGCTCTTGTCCAAGCGAATGGCGTTGTGCCAGGTAGGCAGGCTTGCCAGCTTCTTGGCGGCGGACTTGTTGGTCAGGTGATTGCTCACTGCGTGGGGAGAAATCAGACCCTTCAGCGCAGCAGCCAAAATGTTGTAGTGGTAAGCACCGGTCTTGCTGGTGTAGTACACCGGCTTGCCGGCCTTATTCTTCTTCTTGTACAGCTTCTGGTTGCCGTCGTAGAAAACATTCAGGCCCAGAGCGTCCTCGTTCACCAGATAGTAATCAATTACATTCTCCAGTGCAACATACATCTGAACCACCAGATTGGTCAGATGATCCTCAGTGTAAACCTTCTTGTCTGAGGTATCGGTGGACTTCTTGTCCCCGTCGTTCAGGAAGTTTAAGGTCTTATTGAGCATCTTCAGCATCGGGTTGGTGTTGTCGCTGCCCAGGATGTAAGAACCAAGGCTCACCAGACCGCACAGGATGCCGGGGGTGGTGTTCAGGTTGAAGTTGTTCAGTGTGGAGTTCTCCAGCACCTTGGACAGTGCGGAGTCCAGATTGGACAGCAGAGAAGCGCCGCTCTTACTGGAGGTCTTGGGTACCTTTGCCCACTTGGGCTGGGTCTGGATCTTTGCCATCTTGCCGTTCACTTTCGGGAAGCTCACGTCGATGGTGTTCTTGGTCTTTGTGTCCATGGCCTGGATCACATTCACCAGCTGACCGATGTTAGACAACAGGAAGTAAGCACTTTCGGTGCTCAGACCAACAAACTTGGATTCCTTGTTGTATACGCCCATTACGAAAGAGGCCTTGTCGTTGTACTTCAGCTGGAATACACCGTTGAGTACATCGCTGATGGTGCTCTTTTCGCCCAGACCGCCCATAGCGCGGATCAGACCGGTGATGATGGGCAGGTTGGTGGTGATCTTGTTGTCGGTGGCGGTCACATCATTGAGCAGGTCAATGATGGCGTTGAACCAGTCGTTCACAAAGATGTTTACAAAGCAGTCCAGAATCTTGGCCGGCTTGCCGCCGTCTGCCAGTTTCTTGAAGTTCACCAGGGACTGATTGTAGTAGAAATCCGTGCCGCTGATGTTGTTGCTCTTAATCTTGTACTTACTATAAGACCAGTCGGAAGCCTTCTTGGTGTTGTCAGCGCTCTTTACCTCATATTTTGCAATGAAGTTCTTGCCCATGATATTCAAAATCTTGGGCAGGGCAACGAAGAGGTTGTTGGCGCCGCGGTTGTAAACGGTGCCCTCTTCCTTGGTCATGGCGCCACTCTTGGCGTCCGTTTCGCCACCGTCCTTGTGGCTGTCAGCCACATACTGATCTACAGCAGCGGTAAAGAAAGTGGCCAGCTCGGACACAGCCTCGTTAACGGCAGTGGCACCGTCGCCGGTGAGCTTCAGTGCATCGGCAATGCCGGATGCCTTGGCACCCTGCAGCGCCTTATCGGCTGCATAAATGTTCAGGATCACCGGGGTCTTGGTGTCATCGTACTTGCCGGGGATGGGGTCACCATACACCTGGCTGACGATCACATCTTTGCCGTCCTTATCCTTGCCATACTCAACACCACTGATGTTGTAGTATGTAAAGTCGTAGTTCTTGTCGCCGATCAGCCAGTGCATCAGGTTGGGCAGAACCTCGTTCAGATCCCAGCTCAGGCCGCCGCCCAAACCGACGGGGCTGCCAACGCTCTGGCCGTATTGATCCATCAGACCGCTCAACAAACCGCCCAGGAAACCGTTAAAGGGATCACCCTCCTGGTTGAATACCATGGGAACTACAACCTCATCCACCAATACGGTCAGGATGGGCAGCAACTGCATAATGGTTTCAACCGGGTGCTCGTACAGGTTCATCCATATATCGGTGAGCGCGCCCTTCAGGTCAACCTTGGTCTCTACCAGTTTGTTGACCACTTCGTTCATCACCGCATTACCGGTGAGGGTCATGCCTGCAATGGTTACGCCTTCCTGATCCTCAGGGTCCAGCAGCACCATGTACTGATTGATGGCGTTGTTTACAGCAGCAACAGCGAAGGAATCCTTAAAGCCGTATTTCGCGAAAGAATACTTTCTGCAAGCATTAGAGATGGTCTTGGCATCGGTGATCTCAAAGTAGAAATCAACGGCCTCGTCAACGCTCTCCTTCAGTTCACCACTGTAGAAGGTCTTTAACAGATCTTGGTTGATGGTGGCGATCACTTCTTCGGGGGACATGCCGCCGACAGTTCTGTTTTCCATCAACGCTCTGCGGTAAATACCCTCGGTACGCGTATCCAGATCCTCACTGCTCCAGTAAGTGGCCATTGCCGGCTTGGTTACAGGAGCGATGCCCTTGTCTGCATAGTCGCCGTTCAGGTAAGCCTGGAAGGTGTCACGGCTGGAACCGATTTTTGCGTTGCCGTCGGGCACATTCTTGTTCATGTCCGCACGCAGGGCTTCTACGGTAGCATCATCCAGCTGCGCAGCATAGTACTCGCTAACAAAGGCGTCATCGCCGTTGTTGGCCAGTACGGCAGCACCGATCTTGCAAGCGGCTGCCAGTGCAGCATCGTCATCCTTGATGGTGTTGTAGTCCTTCTTGGCCAGCTTGCACAGATAAGCCTTGGCGGCCTCTGCCAGTTCACTGCTTGCCTTGTCGGTCTGATACTGGAGCAGCACATACCAAATCGCTTCGCTCATGGTGCTGACTTTCTTCTTGCTGCCGGCTTCTTTGAAGTAGGCGGTGAAGGTGCCAAAGCACTTAGCTACATCCTTGAAATCGTCCAAAGCAATCAAGTCGTCTACTTTGTACGATTTGTCCTTGTAGGTAACGGTAGCTTTCTGGATGTCTTCCAGGGTGTCCAGGCTGCCATTAGCAGTACCCAGCACCTCGAGCACTTTGTTCAGTGCGTCATAGGCAGCGCTCAGGTCTTCCTGCTGCTTAGCCTGTTTCTCGGGGAACTGCTCCAGCAGGGCGTTCAGATCGCTCAGCGTGTCCTCGCACCATTTGGCCAGTTCTGCGTCGCTGGACGAAATGTTGTTGATGCAAAAAGAAAACAGCTGATAAAAGCTCATCTTCGCATCTTTCTCGTCCAGGTAGGCATACGCCACATCGGAATACCCTTTCTGGTAACCGTCAATGATGTCTGCCTTATTCATGGGGCTGCTCAAAAGATTAAGCAGCGTGGGAGACACACCCATGATCAGATCACTGATCGAGGTGGTGTCGGTGACGGTCATCCCCAACTTCTCCTCAAGCGCCTTTTTGATACTCGGCTGATTGAGCAGTGCCGGAACATAGGTATCTACCAGTTCCGTCAGTGCGTCAAAGGTGGAATCGGCACTTGTGGAGTTCTTCCAGATGCCCTTGTCTTTGTCCGCTGCAAATGCAGTGAACCCGACAGAGCAGGTGGTGACCATCATTACTACAGCCAAAAATAGGCTGAGTAACTTTTTGCCCGTCTTCATAATTCATCTCTCCTTCTGATATGTTGACGAACTTGTCGTTTTGGATTCGCCTGGGCAGCGCACCCTTTTAGCGGAGGATGTGCTTGCAAGTTGCGTTAACAATTTGTTCACAATTCCTCTGCTAAAAGGGCGCAGGATACCCACGCGTACAACAAATACAGTATATTTATACCAAATATAGAACGGCAAGTCAATAGGTTTCCGAAAACTTTTTAACAAAATGTGAACGGGTGGGCAAAATTTCCCGATTTATAGCGAAATTCCGGCGCAATATTTTTTGCGTACTTATAGATCAAGCCATGTTTGGCCCGGCTGATGGACCATGTTTGGCCCGGCCGATGGATCTGCGCTGCATTCTTATCTTGGATTTGTGTGGAGGATCAGGGCGCGTTTATCGTTATTGCTGCATTCGACAACTGCTGACAGAAATTCCACCGGTTTTGGAGGAAAAATTGTGGAAAATCCTGTGGAACTTGTGAAAGTTTCCCGCCGTTACGCCAAAAAATCGATGGTGTAAAGGGGCAAACCTTTGCGTGTGAAAATCTCGTGTAAAGCACATAACCCTTACAAGTCGAAACTTGCAAAATAATGGGCATTGTCTTTTAACTAAGCGATAAAATATGAACAAATTGTTAATTTCGTGTAAATTAAATTTGTCCGTTCGCACAAAAAACGGCCGCTCAAATTGTGCAACATTCCGAAAATCAGAAAAATCACGGCTCTTTATTGATTTTTGGTGACCATCGTGTTTTAATAAGAATGCGATAAATGTGTTTCTATGCGCATTTTCATAATGTATGGCGTCTGGCTGCAATGCCTTCATCCTGAATATTGGATTGCCCGATGGTCAGAGGATGGGACGGCGCGTACACGCAACCATTTATTCGTAAGAATTACAAATTACTATGGAGGTAAAAATTAGTGAAAGCTAAAAAGTTTTCCCGCAAGTTGCTTGCGCTCTTTTTGGCGGTCTTGATGGCGATGAGCTGTTTCTCCGGTGCTATGGTCGCTTCCGCGGCTAATGCTTCGGCAAACACGAAGTACCATGACCAGGACTTGGACTTCAACTCACTGGGTTGGCCCATCCTTAATGATGAGCAGGCCTGCACAGCCCTTTTGGACTTTGTGGATCTGACTCTTGCTCAGGCAAACATCGCACCGATGAATATCGACCTGAGTGTTCTTGGTAGCATCACCATCAAACTGGGCAGCGTGGATGAGGTGCTTAAAACTGTTCAAGATCTGGATTCTTTCCTGAACAGCAAGTCCGCACTGCTTCTGCTGGCCGGCGATGCCCGCTATGTAGATTTGAGCGCAGTTAACGGAATGTCCCGCAGCGCAACTTCCTCTACCGATATTGTACGCGGTATTGTGAAGCTGGTTCGGAACATTTCTTCCGACGGGGGTCCTGAAGGCGCCAACGGCAATATCGTAAAGAAATTGCTGCGCGGCGATCTTGGCCTTGGTATCGTAAGCAGCTTCTTGGATGTTTACAAGACCATTGGTGACCTGATTGGTATGCCCAGCGGCTATCAGAGCAATATGGTATATAATATTGTTCAGCAGCTGGTTCTGGAGAATACCGGTTGGTTTACTGCAGAGGAGAAGGCTCAGATCCGGAACAATCCCAGTCTGGAGACCAGCAAGCTGGATTCCATCCTGCTTGATAAGCTCTCCACCCAGTTGCTCAGCAACATTACCGCACAGATTACATACGCCGACGGTACCAATTCTCGAGACAGATACGCACAGTATCTGGAGAAGGGTTCCGCACCGTATATTGACACGACCAACCTGCATTATGTAACGCAGGAGGATCATGACAAGAACGGCGAGGCCATCGGTAATGTATATCTGTTCCGTTATCAGGATCAGAAGCTGGTGCTGAAGCCCACAGATACGCTGTTTGACTTTGGCTTCCAAGCCTTTGAGATGGCGTGGAACACCGCCTTGAAGGATACGCTGGGCCAGTTGAATTCCGGTGTGGGCGGTTACGACTACAATTACTATATGTGGTACACCGGTGCCACGACCCACAACACGGCTTGGGACTACAGCAATGTAGCCAACAACTACGGCGCTGCCGATGTGCAGGCTTGGGCCGCTTATGAGTGCCAAAAGGCTGCAAAGGACCTGAAGCCCGGCCAGACCCTTGGCGAAGAGTACAAGGATGCGGCTTCCTATCTGGCTTACATCAAGGCGGATCTGGAGAAGTACAACAGCCGTGACCTGGTGAAGGCTCCTACCTACACCTGGAGAGATATTGACTCCACCACCCTGTTCAACAAACTGCGTTACAGCCCCATGTCTGTTTACTACTTTAAGCAGGCAACCGGCCCCCTGAACTGCAGCTTTGCTGAGACCGGTATGAAGAACATTGAGGCATTCATGGCAAATGATTACAGCAGCTACAGCTCCATGCTGGCAGCGCTGAATGATTTCCTGGTTGCCGCAGTAAAGGACTTCCTGCCGAGTTATGATGCCAGCGGTCTGACGAAGGTAAATTCCGAGGATCCCGGCAATGTAGCGCAGACCCTGGTTGGCAATATGCTGAAGGTGCTGCAGTTCATCTGTGATCAGACGGATGCGAACATTCTCGGCGCTTTCTATCATGAGAACGGCGAGGGCACTGCTCTGACCGAGGCCAATCTGGAGAGCGCGATGATTCCGTTTGCAATTTCTGCACTGCGGAATATCCCCGACTTCAAGAAGGGCATCCACAATGAGGACTTGGACGCTTGCGACGATGCAGAGGGCGTAGCTGCTCTGGCGTTGCAGCTGTATCTGGGCTATGTGCTGCCGGATCACGACTACTCTTCTCTGGTGCAGAAGGGCGCAGACGGTAAGTACGATGTAACCATTGACAATCTGCTGCTGATGGCTCGTGATGCTGTGGGTTATGTAATGAGCCCCTATATCATCATGCATGACAAGGACGGCAACCTGTGGAATCCGGAGACCGCTACTCTGAATGACGGCGTTTCTCTGTTTGATCTGCTGAATTCCGTTGTTGTTTACTATGCCGGCACCGACACCTTTAAGGACGGCGAGCATGGCAAGGGCCTTGCCAATCTTCTGGGCGTTTGCGACACCAACGGCAATTGCCTGGTGAAGCTGTCCAACTCCCTGTGGGAGAACATCAATGTGATTGCCAACAAGCTGCTGCCTGTTGCAGGCGTGCTGCAGTATGGTGATTCTGCAAAGAAAGGCGCTTTGAATTCCGAAGAGCTGATCTACACCGATGTGATCCAGGGTATGCTGAATATTGGTGTGGCAGATGCGAACGGCCAGTATGGCGCAACCGGGTTTGTAACCCGTCTGCTGACCATGGTTTCCGCACCGCCCATCAAGAGCGAAGGCATTATCCGCACCGTTTACAATGTATTGGCTGATCTGGTGAACGTTGTATTCGGCGGCCGCTACGGCACAGCCCGTAATGTGGTTCCCGCTGCTGCGACCAACGATCATCCCTTCGACGATCTGCTGCAGAAGGATACCTTTGCCGGTACTTCCAGCAACAGCAGTTACGGCGTACTGGGTACCCTGGTATACAATGTGTATGAAGCCAGCGGCGGTGTAGGCGGCGACAGCGGCAAGACCGATACGATCCTGCCCGGCGCTATGTACACCGTACAGGCTGTGAACAATCTGATTGGCGGCCTGATCACCACTTTGGCGGATCATAACATGAAGCTGGCTTCCGCTCGTGTGGCAGACAGCAACTTGACCCTCAGCTATGGCGGTAACACCACCACCACAACGCTGACGGTTACCAATAACTGCTACGGTCTGAACCGTGCGGTAAAGAACGCCGAGGGTAACTTCGTTGCTCGTGGCCGTTACAACATTGAGATCACGAATGTGGCCTCCGATAACAGTGCTTGCACCGTAGACTTCTCCAGCAAGACAGTTGTTCCTGAGAAGTCCGCTTCCTTCACTGTTACCAACGGCGGTTTTGATGAAGATACTGTAGTAACTTACACCGTTACTTACAACATTATCGACACCAACACCAACCAGGCTCTCTACACCGGCCTGACCTGCAAGACTTATCAGTTTGTGACTCCGCTGAAGAACTGGTCCGATTCTGTGTATCCGGGCGGTTCTCAGGACGGCAGATTCTCCAATGGTTCTTCCGGTAAGACCTCCGATGGCCAGGCTACCGTGAACAACACCGGTTACTTTGGTAACCCCTACATGAACCAGAAGCCGTTCCGTGTAAGCTATCCTACCGATATTGTTCTGGCAAGCTCTAACCTGGATGCAGTGAAGAACTACAAGATTCGTCTTGGCTATGACCGTACCCTTGCCGGTTCTCCCGACAAGACTTTGGACGGCGTTTTTGCTTACAGCACCGGTTCTGTTAAGGATTCCTTTAGCAACAAGACCGTAACTGTAAACAATTCCAACATGATGGCTGCGTTTGATAAGTTCACCGGTGATGTGCTGAACTACGAAAAGGTAGACTACACCACCGATGGCGGTCAGACTTGGGTCAAGGGCGTTGCCGCAAGCCAGGTTCCCTCCAACGGCGTATCTCGTGTGAACCACGCTTACACGCTGAGCGAGCTGAACGGCGGCAAAGCGCTGGCTGCAGCTGTTAAGGATAGCAACGGTTATTACACCGCTGTTTATCTGAAGAGCGGTTCCGGCGACTTCGCTTACAGCAGCTTGCTGGGCAAGGTTTCCGGCGCAACCGGCATTGACGGTCTGTACATCCAGACCGGTTCCGTGACTCTGTCTAAGGACAGCTCCTCTTCCCTGGATCTGTTCAAATATGATGGTTCTACGGATATTTCTCAGGTATCCAAGAAAGAAGTGAAGTTGAGCTTCTACTGCGATAAGAACCCGGCAACCGGTAGCTTGAAAGTAACCGTTGCTGACGATGGTAACCGTGGCCAGTTCAATAGTGCTTACGATTCTTTGAATAGCTACATTAAGAACTACAGACCTTCTGACTTTAAGGATTACGATAAGGCCAGCGGCTCTTCCGCAACCTATGATGCAGCAACCGCTGCTTTGGCTGCCGGCTTTGAGGCCCGCCAGTCTCCGCTGAATCTGTCCACTGCCGGCACGCTGTCCAGTGCGTTCACGAAGACGCCTGTTACCTCTGAGGTGAAGACCGTGATCGGCGAGCCTGCAACCAAGCCCGTAACTTCCTTGGATCAGCTGCCTGCAGCTCTGGCTGCTTATGCAACTACTGACGGCACTTATTACTATGCTGACAGCGCTATGAGCCAGCCTTATTACACCACAGAGGCTCTGACCGATGCTGATGTAACGGTTCAGACTTCCACCAATGTTGGTGGTCAGGCTTACACCGTGGGTATGGATAAGACCGGCCAGGTTGTTGTGAAGAGCGGTTCTTCCTGGTACTTCCTGAACACCCCGGCTTATGCCACCGCATGGGATACCACCACTTATAAGGATGCTCCCTATGCGATCAACGGTGCTGAAAAGGAAGGCACCTTCAATCAGGCGAAGTTCGTTTACTACAATGCCAATGGCGTTGCCGTGAGCAAGGACTTCACTGTGAAGCACATGGTTACCGAGAAGTCCATTGTCAACAATGGTGAGGAAACCCGTGCACTTGCCATGCAGGCAAGAGACAAGATGCGCTATGCTGTGGATCAGTGTGCGCAGATGCTGAGCGTTACCGTTGCCGGTCAGATCTTCACGGATGTTTCTTCCATTCGTGACGGTATGACGGACGCCAACTTCGATCTGCCCGAGTACCAGAAGATGGTATCCGTGGCGAAGGATGCTGAAAAGATGTACGCTGCAGATATTTACCTGAAGAGTGACGAGTCCAAGACGGTGCTTGCCACCTGCGCTTGGAACCAGATCGACCAGACCATTGCTGACCTGGCGAACACCAACGGTAATGACGCTGCGGATTATACCTATGCATTCTCCACCAGCACTTCTTCTTTGCTGATTGAAGAGGCTGTTCGTATGTTTAGCCTGTACATGGGCACTGTGACCGAGCGCGGCTATATCGGCGACAAGGTGGAGGCTGAGGTTTCTCACGCCAGCGGCAGCGCTTACAGCGCAATGACCACCACCTGGACAGATTCCGGTAAAGTCGATGCAGACGGCAATGCCATCAAGAATGCTGCAATCGCCACCACCGCGACTTCCGCAAAGTACGGTGCTGTTGAGGGCGGCAAGCTGGTTAACAAGGGCGAGAAGGTTTACACCGACGAGTCCTGGACCAACTATGTGAACGCACTGGCTGCTGCTGTAGATGTTGCGACCACCGGTAATGGCGACTACGCCCATAAGGACGCTGCCACCTATGTTCCGGCTGATAAGGACAACTACACCGCTAACCTGTCTGCTTGCTTCACCGCTTACAAGAACCTGGTAGATGCAGAGAACTCTCTTGAAGAGGGCACAACTGCTCCTTCTGAGGGCTTTGCTGTAACCGGTAAGGTGCTTGCTCTGGCGAACACCAGCGGTAAGGTTGCTGGTGACAAGTTTACAGTCATTGGTTGTAATGTGATCATCAACGGCGAGACTGTGGCTACCACCGGTCAGGATGGTACCTTTACCATTCCGTCTTTGGCTGCCGGTAAGTACACGGCAACGCTGAGCTATCAGTATGGCTTTGACCGTAACATCACCATTGAGGTGAAAGACGGCAATGTGAATCTGGGCAGCTACGGTATGGTTGTATGCAACTTCAAGAAAGATGCAGCAATCAACGGTACTGACTACAACACATACAAGAAGTCAACAGGTAAATCTAAGGGTAGTGCTTCCTATAACGAAGCATGCGACTTTAACCATGATGGCGCTGTAAATGGTACAGACTACAATATCTATAAGGCATTTACAGGTAAGACACTGAGCAACGCAATCTACGGCTAAATCCTAACTTAAAGTACCCGGGCGGTGCTTCGGCACCGCTTGGGTCACACTGATTTTGATTATGAAATTGAACAAACTGAAGAGAACACTTGCTGCTTTCTTATCGTTTGTATTGATTTTGACCTTAACCTCTATTTCCCCGCTGGCTGCCCAGGGTACCTTGGGCACCGAGCAGCCCCACCTCTCCTGTACCTTTACGGACAGCGAGGGCCGGGCGGTAGACGGCAATGCACTGTCTGCCGGGGATTATACCGTATCCTTTACGCTTTCCGGTATGCAGTCCTTTGCCGTGATGCAGTACACCATGTCTTATGATGCGGCTGTGCTGACGGTCAACGGACACAGTGATCTGCTGTCGGACAGTTTGCCGGATCAGCTGCGGGGCCTTGGCGCCGCCGGTGTGCTGGTGCAGAATGGGACCATCAACTTTGGTTTTATCACCAGGGTGGACCAGACCGCAACGACCACCGCCATTGATGCGGCGGGTCAGCTCCTTTTGAAGTTGCAGGTCACCGTTACTACGGATGCGCCTGTGGACTTTGCAAAGATTGTGACCTTGGATACGGACCCGAACCAAACCTTCATTGAGGCAGATTATGCGGATTATGCCGATTATGGCACGGCTGACCAGGACTGCTATGCGCTGGTCACCGCCTTTGACGGCTATAACGCAACGCTGTATCCCATGACAGCAGATCTGTCACCGGCCACCGGCCATGCCGTTACCGGCAGAGTGCTGGCGCTGGCCAATACCAGCGGCAAGGTGGCAGGCAGTGCATTTACCGTCATCGGTTGTGATGTGCTGATCAATGGGGAAGTTGTGGCAACTACCGGCGCGGATGGCGTATTTACTATTCCGTCTTTGGCAGCCGGTACTTATACCGCTACGCTGAGCTACGCCTACGGCTACGATCGTGACATTAAGATCACGGTTGCTGACGGTGATGTGGATCTGGGCACCTACGGTATGGTTGTATGCAACTTCAAGAAAGATTCGGCTATAAATGGCACAGACTTCAATGTTTATAAGAGATGTACAGGTAAGAGTAAGAGTGACAGTACATACAATGGCGCCTGTGATTTTAATCACGACGGTGCCGTGAATGGTACTGATTACAACATTTACAAGGCATTCTCTGGTAAAATGTTGAGTGCTGAGATTTACAATTGATTATTTTAGGAGGAAACACACATGCGCAAAAGCGTAAAGAAAGTGCTTTCCGGTATTATGGCAGGTATGATGATCCTGACTGCTGCGCCCGTTTCTGCGTTGGCAGCGAATTATACGCCTGGCCAGGTTATCGAAAAGGCTGACTTGCCTGCTGCTAAGAGCCTGAGCCCGAAATTGGATGTAGTATGGACTGCCTACACCGGTAAAGATCAGGCTTTTTATAAGAATGGCGATGAGAACTGGATTACCGATGGCGCGACCGTTACTGATTTGAGTAAAGTTTCTGTGGAAGGTCAGACCGTTGGTAGCGATGGTTGCACCCTGAAAGCAAACTCTAAGGGCGAGTATTTTGTTGCTGCATCATTCATTCTGCGTGATACGGCTGGTCAATTTGGTAATGTGCAATTCAAATATGAAGTTAATTCTGCTCTGACACCTGGTGCGCGTAGCAATGCAACCACCGGTTGGGGCAAGACTGCAAAGTTACTTGCAATGGCTGATGAGGCTATGGTCGATGCTAACGGCGAAGCTTACATGACTGATAATGCAAGTGATGTAAACGGAACCGAGCAGTACATCTGCTATGGTACTCGTTTGGTTAACGATGAAGTTCCGGATGCTACATGGCAGGGCGATACTTCTACTTTGTACAACAGTGACGAGGATACTAATGTTGTTATTGATGGTATTTACATTGCAACTGTTGGCTTTAAGGTAGCTGCTGGCACAAAAATTGAAGATAGCTTGTTGACTTTCAACACCGATCCGCTGATGACCAAGTACAGTTCTATTGCATTTGGTAACGAAAACGAGATCGCTTGCAGCTACACCATGACAGGTATCTCCGAAGAAGGCGATGCTGAGGTTGGACTTTTTGAAGTACCCATGAAGGCATCTGCTCCGGAGACCAAGTCTTACACCGTTAACTATGTGACCGAGGACGGCGCTTCTCTGGGCACCGAGAAAGTGGAAGAGGGCAAGAGCCCCGCTTCTGTACCGACTCTGCCCACGAAGGCTCCCGATGCTGCCGGCCACTACAGCTATGCTTGGGATACCGATCCCACCACGGCGACCATCTCCGCAGACACCACCTTCACTGCTAAGCTGACCACCACGCCGCATAATCCGCAGACTATGGACAGCAACATTGTGGATGCCACCTGCGGTAAGGACGGTTCTAAGACCGTGACCACCAGCTGCTCCGATTGCGGCTATGTGATCAGCGTTGAGCATAACGTGGTTATCCCCGCTACCAACAACCACACCCCCGCTGCTGCGGTTAAGGAGAATGTGAAGCCCGCAACCTGCGAGACTGCTGAGACTTATGACTCCGTGGTTTACTGCTCCGTCTGCGGTCAGGAGATCTCCAGAACCCAGATGACCGGCGAGGCTGCTCTGGGTCACAAGTGGGGCGAGTGGAAGCATGACGACTCTACCGCTAAGGCTGAGTCCAAGCACACCCGCACCTGCGAGAATGACGCTACTCATACCGATAGCGCAGCTTGTAACTTTACTTCTCAGGTAACCCAGAACCAGACTTCCGATCAGCCTGAGATCACCACTTACACCTGTAAGGACTGCGGCTACTCCTACACTGAGGAGACCAAGCCCGCTCTGGGTCATACCCACAACTACGGCGCTCCCGTTGCTGATTACACCAGCGGTCAGGCCTTCGTTGAGAGTAAGGATTACACCCATACTGCTACCTGCACCGGCGAGGGTACCTGCAGCCAGCCTACTAAGACTGACAAGTGCACCTTCGATAATGGTGTGGAGACCAAGGCTGCTACCTGCACCGAGGACGGCGTGAAGACCTTCACCTGCACCGAGTGCGGCGGCACCTACACTGTAGCTATTCCGGCTACCGGCCACGCTTGGGGCCAGTGGAGCCATGACGCTGCAACTGCTGAGGCTGATGCCACCCATACCCGCGTTTGCGCCAATGACGCTTCTCACAAGGAGACCAAGGCCTGCGACTTCACCGCTAAGGTGACCCAGGAGGCTACTCTGGATCAGGCCGAGATCACCACTTACACCTGTAAGGACTGTGGCTACTCCTACACCAAGGAGACCGCTCCGGCTCTGGCTGGTGTGACCGTAACCGTAAATGCTGTGGAGAACGGCTCTGTAACCCTGGCCGGTCAGGATGTGACCGCCGGTGGTTCTAAGAAGTTCGCTGAGAACGGCACTTACACCCTGGTTGCGACTCCCAATGAGAACTGCACCTTCGTAGGCTGGCAGACCGGTAACAAGATCGTTTCCACCGATGCTACCTACACCACCGTGGCTATCGCTGACATCACCTACACGCCCGTGTTCGCTGAGTCCGCTAAGCCCGTTCAGTTCACCTTTGTTGATATGTTCAACAACGTGATCTCTTCTCAGTCTGTTGCTTCCGGCGCAGATGTGAAGATCCCGCAGGCGCCCACCTACACCGGCTACACCTTCACCGGTTGGTCCGCAGATGAGGCTACCATTAAGGCCGCTACCTCCTCCATGACTGTTTATGCACAGTATGAGAAGGACGCTGCCGCTACCTACACTGTAACCACTGACGCTGACGCTACCGTTGCTTACGGCAGCAACTCCGCGCAGGGTACTCTGGCTGACGTTCCTTATGGCACCCAGGTAACCGTGTCTAAGGCCGGCGCTACCGCTTGGGCTATCGACGGCAAGATCGTTGCTTACGGCGACAGCTACACCTTCTATGTTGCTTCTGATGTAACTGTGAAGGCTGCTTCCGCTACCACCCAGGCTCCCGTTGTGGCTGCTGTTTCTGCCAACCAGGTTGCCGGTTCTTACAAGGTTGAGTTCGTTGCTACCCGCGCTATGGTGGATGGCTGCACTTACCTGAAGTCCGGTTTCGTGTATGGTAAGAACCTGACTGACGCTGACCTGACTCTGGCCAACGTTGGCAAGAAGGGTTCCGCTGATAACTCCGGCGTTGTGAAGGCTGCTTATGCCAACAGCACCGAGGGCAGCACCCAGTTCATCCTGAGCTATGGTATCTCCGCTCAGACCGGCACTGCCTCCGCTAAGGCATTCTTGACCTACAAGGATCAGAATGGCAAAGTGCAGACCGTGTACTCTGATGTGATGAACCACACTTACGCTTAATCGCGTAGACCCCTATTTATCGCTCCTGCCGGCGGGCAACTGCCGGCAGCGATATAAGGCAATTTAGGAATAGGAGGAATGTCTTCATGAAAGAAGCTTATTCTAAGCCTGTTGTCGACGTCAAGGAATTTCAGCAGATCAATGTGATGACCGCAAGCGGTCCTGAAATTGTTGGTGGCGAAGACGACTAATTGCAATTAGTAAAATAATTGCTCGAGCGAAAAGAGCCGAGGGAGCAATCCCTCGGCTCGATTTTTTTGTTTTACCGGTGCGGCCGGTTGGTTGCGCCGGGACGGTATTGTATGGACCGGCGGGGAGACCGTCGGCTTTTTTTGCTTTTTTATGGCAATGGAGTGGCACTTATGGTACAATGAAAGCAGACGAAACGAATTGGAGGCGGCGGTATGAAAAAGATGACAAAGCGCCTGGCGTGCCTAATGCTGGCGTTAGTACTGGCCTGCTGTGCCCTGCCGTGGGTCACTTACGGTGCCACCACCTCGGTAGATCTGAACCAAAATTACCTGTTCCGTGCCCGGACTAACGCCTTTTCCTTTGGCACCGGTGAGACGGCAAACCTGACCTTTACGCCCCAGTACACGGCGGAATACACCTTAAAGCTGTACGGCCATGTGACAGGCGGGCGGAATATCCGTGCCAGCCTGACGAACCCGGACGGCACGGTCACGGACTTTGAATACCCTAACCGTACCGGCTCTACCGTTAAGGATTACAGCCATCCGTACCTGACCGCTACCCTGGAGCAGGGCAAAACCTATACCTACTCGGTTAGAGGGTGGACGGCAACCAGCACCGGCGCAACGGTAGATGTGGACTTTACCAGCGGCGAAAGCGGCACCCTTTCCCAGGAGGTGGGGCTGCGACTGTATCTGGATCAAACGGAATTTACCGCTTACAGCCAGCAGGCGGTGCTGAATGCAATGAAGCTGCTGATTGTGGATCGTACCGGCGCCCACTTAGAATGGAAGTATAAGGATGCGATGGGCAGCCTGTTAGTGGGCGGCGCCGATGTGATCGTGGATCTGTCCGCTTGCGGTGCCTGCGGCAAGAACACGGTGCAGGTGCACTATATGGGCTACACCGCCACGGCGGATTTTAATTTGGCCCACGACTATTCTGTGCTGCTGGAACGGGTGGCGGCTACGCCCACTGCCCGCGGTTATGACCTACTGGGGTGCAGCCGGTGCAGCGCGACCACACGGGCGAATTTTGTAGATTACGACGGCTTTTGCATTGCTACCCCCGGCGCAGATATGGGCGCGCTGCTGTTTAACGATACGGACGTGACCGCCGGCGGCCGGATTTATGTAGATCGGGGCAAGGACTGCACGCTGCTGGCTCTGCCCAATAGCGGCTGCCGTTTTGCCGGTTGGCAGCAGGGGAATAAGATTCTGTCCGGCGATGCCAGCTATACCTTTACCCCGGTGGCCAGCGCCACCTACACACCGCTGTTTTTGGACAACAGCGACCGGCTGACCTTTTTGTTTATTGACCCGTTTTCCAATGTGCTGTCTTATCAACAGGTGGACAGTGCTGCGGATGTTAAGATCCCCACGCCGCCTACCTACACCGGCTATACTTTTGTCGGCTGGTCCTACACGCCGACGCAGATCCACAGCGCCACCGGATCCCTGACCGTGCAGGCACTGTACCGCGCCGGTGGAGCCAAGCAGCTGACCATCACCGCCCCCGGCTGCACCTTGCAGTGCGGCAGCCAAACTGCCCGGAACAGTCTGACTGTTGCCTATGGGGCGCGGGTTACTGTGTCTGCGGCAGATGCCAAGGGCTTTTCAGCCGATGGGCGGGTGCTGGGTTATGGCAGCCGGTACAGCTTCTACGCTGTTGCCGATTTGGCGCTGGAGAAGCGCACCGATGATCTGACTCCGGTGCCCTCTGTGTCACTGCTCTCCGCCCAGTTGCAGTCGGATACCGGGCGGGTGATGTTTGCTGCCACCCGGTCCATGGCCGGGGAGGGGAACCGGCTGGTGACCTCCGGCTTCCTGTACGGCAAGAATTTGGCAGATGATGACCTGGTGCTGGAGATGGCCGGTAAGCCGGGCGCCGGTACGGACGCCGGCACGGTGCGCTGCGCGCAAAACCGCTCTACGGAGCCGGAAGGCCAGTTTGTACTGTACTATGGCATTTCCGCCCATGTGGGCACTGCCGCCGCGCGGGCGTACCTGACTTATGCCGACGTAGACGGCGCCCTGCACACGGTGTATTCCGACGTGCTGCGCTATACCTATTGACAGACCTTTCCTATTTACAATCCGTCTGACCTGTGCTACAATAAGGGCAGCAAAGGAGTGCGATTATGAAAAAAACTATACGCCTGGGCAGTTTTCTGCTGGCGTTTCTGCTGCTGGTGTGCACCCTGCCGGTGACGGCGTGGGCAGCGCCCACAGTGGACTTGAATCAAAATTATCTGTTCCGCCCCCGGGACAACGCCTTTTCCTTTGGCGCCGGGGAGACGGCAACTTTGACCTTTACCCCTCAGTACACGGCGGAATATACTTTGAATCTGTATGGCCATGGGGACGGCGGAGGCGGTCGAAATATCGAGGCCAGCCTGACGAAGCCGGACGGCACCGTGAGGGATTTTGTATATCCAAACCATGAAGGAACCACAACCCCGAATTTCGCGCGGCCCTTTTTGACCGCTAAGCTGGAGAAGGGCAAGACATATATCTATTCTGTGACGGGTAAAATAGCCTCTACGAGTGCTACCGTAGATGTGAACCTGACTAGCAGCCAAAGCGGCACTCTGTCCCAGACGGTGGGATTGCGGTTATATCTGAACCAAGAAGAGTTTACCACTTATAGCCAGCAGGCGGTGCTGAATGCGATGAAACTGCTGATTGTGGATCGTTCTGGTGCTCATATAGAGTGGAAGTATAAGGATGCTTTAGGCAGTCTGACAGTAGACGATGTTGATGTGATTATAGATTTGTCCACTTGTGGTAGTTGCGGCACGAATACTGTGGTGGTGCACTATATGGGTTATACCGCTACAGCGAATTTCAATTTAAAACATGACTACCGACCGAAAGCTTCTGTACTGCCCACCTGCACCACTGCGGGCTACACGCCCTACTTCTGCACCATTTGCGCAGATGAGGTGCACCGGGATATTGTCCCGGCGCTGGGTCATAATTACAAAGAAAGAAGCCGTGCCTTGACCAAGGCCACGACTTCTAAGGACGGCAAACGGACAGCAACTTATGCTTGTACCCGTACCGACTGCAAGGCCACTTACACCAAGACCTTGCAGACATACTATAAAGCCAGCAATATCAAGCTAAGCAAAACTGCTTACACCTATAACGGCAAGGTGCAAAAACCGTCTGTGACCGTGA
>ERZ506978.190-NODE-190-length-35423-cov-4.532968_pt1 | contig 35423 bp, 30 predicted proteins | sample MGYA00512888_ERZ506978 | MGnify/ENA metagenome assembly ERZ506978
TATTTTGTTTTCGTCTTGGCCGTTGGCCTGACGACAGGTATTATTATAGCCAAACAACCGGTAAATGTCAAGCGCTTTTTGCAAAAAAACAGAACTTTTTTATATTTTTGTGAACAAACTCAAAAGATGACGCTGAATCGACAAAGTGATGCGGCGCAATACTTGCTTTTGCGCCATAAACTGCTATAATATAAATACAATATTCTGTACAATTCCCGCCTTGTGGTTCTTACAACGCAGGGAATATACTGTATGAAATAGGGAGGTAAACGCTTATGTGGACACGCGAACTTTTAAAATCCAACGCCAAGCAGGCACTGCAGGGACGGTACTGGCGCAGCTTTTGGGTCTGCCTTGTGCTGAGCTTTGTCGGGTTGGGCGGGGCCAGTGCCAACAGCGGCAATGCGGCGCATCAGGCTGTCAGCACTGTTACGGACGACACGACGGCCTATGACATCATCAACAGTATCCCCGACAGTATGCTGGGGGCAATCCTCGTCGGTATGCTCATCGGCTCTATTGCCGCGCTTTGCTGGGCACTGTTTGTCGTCTACCCGCTCAACGTCGGTCGCTGCCGCTATTTTATGGAGAGCCGCCAGTCCCTGACGCCCGTCTCCACCGTCGTCAGCACCTTCCGCCGCCCCTACGGCAACCCTATCGTGGTGCAGTTGCTTACCAACCTGAAAATCGCGCTGGGCTTCCTGTTGCTCATTGTGCCGGGCATTTACTGGGAGTATTGCTATGAGCTGGTGCCCTACCTGCTGGCCGAAAACCCCTATATGTCCGCCACCCGCGCTATGGAACTGAGCAAGGAGATGATGGAGGGCGAGAAGTGGAACTTCTTCATCCTCAAGCTGTCCTTCTTTGGCTGGCTGCTGCTCTGCGCGTTCACCTTCGGCATCGGCGGCTTCTTTCTGGAGCCGTACATGCAGGCCACCTATGCGGAGTTTTATGCCGCTATGCGCAGCAAGGCGCTGGCTGCAGGCATGACCACCACCGATGAGCTGGGCGGCTTTGTGCGCCACGATACCTTCTGAGCTTGATTAGAAAACGCCGCGAAAACGGGCAGCTGCCTGTATTTCGCGGCGTTTTTTGCTGTATCGGTGCGCAGGATTTCACACTTCTTCAAACCATTCACGCAATTTTTTCACATTTTCAAATTATAATAGAAGTCTAGGCATCCCTGCACAATTTCTGCACTGCAGCAATGCCCTTGAACCCATGTGATAAAGGAGAGTGCGCACTTTGATTGAGGTAGAGCATCTGACAAAGCGCTACGGCGGCCACACCGCGGTGGAGGATATCAGCTTCACCGTCGAGGACGGCTGCATTTACGGGCTGCTGGGTCCCAACGGGGCAGGCAAGTCCACCACGATGAATATCATAACCGGCTATATTTCCGCCACAGACGGCACCGTGCGGATCGACGGCCATGATATTGCAGAGGAACCCGCTGAGGCTAAGGCCTGCATCGGCTACCTGCCGGAGCTGCCGCCGCTCTATCCGGAGATGACCACGCGGGAGTATCTGCTTTTTGTGGCCGAGCTGAAGGGCACTCGCAAAAAGGCAGACCGCATTGCGGCCGTAGAGCATGCCGCTGCCCGCGCGGGTCTGCAGGGGATGGAGCAGCGGCTCATCCGCAACCTTTCCAAGGGCTACCGCCAGCGTGTCGGCATTGCCGCCGCGCTGCTGGGCACACCCAAGGTCATCATTCTGGACGAGCCGACTGTCGGCCTTGACCCCGCGCAGATGATCGAGATCCGTTCCCTGATCCGGGATCTGGGCAAAACCCACACAGTCATTTTGTCCAGCCATATTTTGAGCGAGGTGCAGTCCGTTTGTGATCGGGTGCTGATCATTGCCCACGGCAGGCTGGTGGCGCAGGGTACACCGGAGGAGCTGGCCGCCAGGCTGACCGCGAAGGGAACCATCACCGCTACGGCTCAAGGCAGCCGGGAGGAGATCCTTGCGGCGGCGGGCACCGTGCCGGGCCTGACGAACCTGACCGTGACCGAGGAAAAGGACGGCGAGGTCAGCTTTACTGCCGTCAGCACCGAGGGCACCGACCTGCGCGGTGCGCTTTCACAGGCGTTGGCCGGGGCAGGCTGCCCGGTGCTGGACCTGCGCGCCGAGACGATGAGTCTGGAGGATGTATTCCTGCAGCTGACCGAGACCCAGCAGACCCCGCAGCAGGACCATACAAAGGAGGGTGACGCGCAATGACAGCTATTTTCAAGCGCGAATTCAAGAGCTGCTTTACCGGTATGATCGGCTGGGTCATTGCCGCCGTCAGCCTTTTCTTTCTGGGCTTGTACTTTACAAATCGAAATCTTCTCTATGCTTCGTCTGATTTCGCCTCGGTGCTCTACACCATGACGATGATCCTGCTGTTCCTGCTGCCGGCCATCAGCATGCGCAGCTTTGCCGAGGAACGCAAAAACAAGACCGACCAGCTGCTTTTGACCAGCCCGGTCAGCATTCCGGCCATCGTGGCTGGTAAGTTTCTGGCAGAACTCGCTGTTTTTGCGCTGCCGTTGGCGGCGGCTGTGGTAATGCCCCTGCTGCTGCAGGCATTCGGCACGGTGTCGCTGGTGGCGGCCTACAGCGCCCTGCTGGGCTATCTGCTGCTGGGCGGCGCCTGTCTGGCTGTGGGCACATGGATCTCCGCTCTGACCGAAAACCAGATACTGGCCTATCTTGCTACCTTCGGCGCGCTGCTGGTGGCCTACCTGATGAACGGCATCCAGACGATGTTCACGACCGGCAACCTGCTGGCGTTTATTGTTTTTATGATCGTGCTGCTGGTGGCGTCTGTTCTGGTGGGCGTCATCTGCAAACGGCTGGCGGCAGGCGCTGTAGTATTCTGTGCGGGCGCGGTGGTGCTGTTTGTGCTGTTTCAGCTGCGCCCGGCATGGCTTTTGACGGCCTTCAATGCGGTGCTGTCCGCGCTGGCCCTGTTTGAGCCGTTCAAGGACATTGTGGGGGGGATGTTCAGTATCCCGGCCATTGTCTACTATCTGTCGGTCATGGGGCTGTTCCTCTTTTTGACCGGGCAGGCGCTTGCACGCCGCCGTTGGAACTGAGGAGGTACACTGAGCATGAAAAAACAGAATGGTATTTGGCAGGGCGGCAGCAAGCGCACCCTGCACAGCGGCCTGTACGCCAGTGTGCTGGCAGCGGTCGTGCTGGCGGTGGTTGTGCTGCTGAATCTTGTCGTCCGCGCACTGCCTACCAAATATACGCAGTATGACATCTCCACGACCGCACTCTTTACCTTGAGCGATACGACCGAGAACCTGCTGCATGAGCTGAACACCGATGTGACCGCCTACTATCTGGCCGAGAGCGGGCAGGAGGACGCCAACATCACCCGCCTGCTTGACCGCTATGCGGGCGAGAGCAGCCACTTTAGCTGGCAGCAGCGGGATCCGGTGCTTTACCCGACCTTTGCCCAGCAGTATGACGGTGCCTCCACCGGCAGTGTCGTGCTGGTCAGCGGGGAAAACAACACCGTCCTTTCCTACAATGATATGTATGAGATGGACCTTGAAAGCTACTACACCACCGGCACGGCAAACTACAGCTTTCAGGCAGAAAACGCCATCACCTCCGGCATCGCCAAGGTCACCCGCACCGAGGCTTACCAGCTGTATGAGCTGACCGGCCATGGGGAGACGGCTCTGACCAGCGATTTTACCGAGACTCTGAACAACGCCGGCGTCACGGTGACAGAGCTGAACCTTGTGACGAGCGGCAGCATCCCGGCCGACGCCGGCGCACTGCTCATCAACGCGCCGGGGGCGGACCTGACCGATGCCGAGGCAGCGCTGCTGAACGAGTATGTTGCAAACGGCGGCAAGCTGTTTGTGACCACCGACTTTACGACCGCAACGCCGAAGCTGGATTCTGTGCTGGCCGCCTGCGGCATGAACCGCCAGCCCGGTCTGCTGATCGAAACGGACGCCGACCATTACCCCTACGGTTACCCGCAGACCTACCTGCTGCCCACGGTGGTCAACAATGAGATCACGGCGGGCGTGTCGCAGAGCATGATGGTCTACACCCCCATCGCGCAGGGCATCACCACCGATGAGGACAGCGAATTTACCTTTACCCAGCTGTTGACCACCGGTGATACAGCCTACGCGATGGAAAACTACGCCACTGCCGAGACCGCCCAGAAGGCTGACACCGACCCAGAAGGCAGTTTTGCCGTGGCCGTTGCGGCTGAGAATGCCGCGACCGGGGCGCGTGTCGTCTGGGTCAACTGCCCGAACCTGCTGCTGAGCAGCATCAACCAGCAGGTGTCGGGCGGCAATGCACAGCTGCTGGGCAGTGCCATCAACTGGCTGAACGGCGCGCAGACCACGGCAGTCATCAATGCCAAGAGCATGAGTGCTGCCTCGCTGAATGTGCCGGTCTCGGCAGCTGTGCCGCTGGGCGTGCTGTTTACGCTGGTGCTGCCCATCGTCTGTCTGATCGCGGGTGCGGTGATTTGCGTGGTGCGCCGCCGCAGATAAAGGAGAGCCATGAAGAACAACGCAAAAAAAGCAAAAAAGCTGCTGCCGCTGGCCGTGCTGCTTGCCGCAGCCGCCCTGCTGGGCATCCTGCTGGCGGTGCTGACCCGCAGCAGCACGGATGCCGCAGATACAACGATCCCGCTGTGCGGCTTTACGGCAGAGGAGATCGACCGGCTGGCCTACTCCGGCAATAATATGGATGTGACGCTGCTCAAGGGCAGCACAGGGGACTGGATGCTGGATTCCGACCCGGCCCTGCCGCTGGATCAGGCAAAGGTCACAAGCCTTGTGGAGCAGTATGCCGCGCTGGCGGCGCTGCGCAAGCTGGAGGGCAGCGACCTTGCCGAGCTGCCCGAAAAGAGCGCTGCACCCCAGATGACTATTACCATCGGCGCGGGGGAAAAGACCCTTGCCCTGACGGTGGACCAGCTGAACACCGTTGCCGATGTCTACTATGTCTACGATGAAAGCGGTGCAGCGTATACCGTTATGCGCAGCGACCTTGCGACCCTGAGCAAGTCCCCGCGGGATCTCTACAAGGCGCAGACGCTGACCGACAAGACGCTGAACGATGTGGCGGCCATGCAGGTGAACGACCTGCAGTTTACCCAGACGGACGGCAGCTGGACGCTGACCGATGACCCGGACTATCCCGTGAGTCAGAGCAGCATCAAAAAGATGGCCAGCACGATTTTGCAGATGCAGACGGCGTGGACCGTCACCGCGCCCGAGGCCGATACCGCCTACGGTCTGGACAGCCCCGATGTCACGGCCGTGCTGACCTTCACGGACGGCACAAGCCTGACCGTGCGGTTCGGCAATGCGGTGGCTGCTGCTGCGGACGGAAGTGACGGGGACAGCCTGTGCTATCTTGCCAGCGATGCCGCACCGACTGTTGTGTATGAGGTCAACGCCGATTCCAAGCTTGCCTACGCGGTGACAAAGGAAAGCTTATACGAGGAAACGGCCACCGCCGAGACCGCCGCCAGCGACCCGGTGGCGCAGTACCCCGTCGGCGGGGAGGATGACTACGCCGACAGTTTGCCGGAATGATGATACAATGCGCTGCCCTGCGCCGGGCAGCGCATTTTTCTTGCCCGCGGCCGGGAAATATGCTACTATATAATCAGGCTGTCAAAAAACTCTTGTAGGGGCGAGCATTGCTCGCCCACGCACTCGGAAAGGTGGTATTCCATGAAAAAGCGCTTTTTTCTGCCCGTTCTGCTGGCGGCTCTCTGCGCCTGCAATGCGGCTGTGCCAACGCCTGCCCCGACGCCCGCCCCGGCAGCAACACCAGCTGTAGAAGAGCAGCCCGCCGATGCGCTGACGCTGGAAGAAAAGGTCGGTCAGCTTTTCATCGTCCGCCCGGATGCGCTCGATCTGAGCCTTTCGCAGGAAACGATCAACGATGCCAAGGCCGATGGCGTGACCACTGTGACGAACGATATGCGCAGGACGCTGCAGCAATACCCCGTGGGCGGCATCTGCCAGTTTGGCAAAAACATCGAATCGCCGTCCCAGCTGGCGCGTTTTAATAAAGAGTTGCAGGACGCAAGCGCCACGCCGCTGTTTATCGCGGTGGATGAGGAGGGCGGCCTTATCGCCCGTCTGGCGAATAACGATGCGTTTACGCTGCCCCGCTACGCCAGCGCCGCAGCCGTGGGCGCAAGCGGCGACCCCGAGGATGCCCGCGCCATGGGGCAGACCATCGGTGCTTATCTGAAGGAATACGGCTTTACTATGGACTTTGCGCCCGATGCCGATGTGAACACCAACCCGGATAACCCGATTATCGGCACCCGCGCCTTCTCGTCCGATGCCGGTACCGCTGCTGCCATGGCCGCCGCTATGGCAGACGGACTGCGGCAGAACAGCATTCTGCCGACCCTCAAGCATTTCCCCGGCCACGGCGACACCGCCGAGGACAGCCACACAGCGCTGGCCGTGACCTACAAAACGCAGGAGGAACTGGCAAGCTGCGAGCTGCTGCCCTTTGGGGCGGACACCGGTCTGCACGCCGTTATGGTGGGGCATATTGCTGCGCCGAATGTGACAGGCAGCGATACCCCGGCCACACTCTCGCCGCAGCTGGTCGCAATGATTCCGAACGCCGAAGACACGCTGATCATCACCGATTCGCTGGCGATGGATGCCATCGCCGATGCCTACACCCCCGGTGAGGCTGCTGTGCTGGCCCTGCAGGCGGGCTGTGATGTACTTTTGATGCCAAACTCCCTGCCGGAGGCCTACGCTGCCGTGCTGGAGGCCGTACAAAACGGCACGATCACGCAGGAGCGCCTTGACCAAAGCGTCAACAAAATTCTGCGCTATAAAGAGGTATTTACTCATGTCTGAAACTGTCTGGGCCGTTGACGGCTCCTTTTTTGCCCAGCGCCTTTCCGGGATCCAGCGCTATTCCATCGAGCTGCTCGCAGCACTCGACCGCATTGTGCCGCCCGGCCTTGTGGAGATCGTCACCCCGCAGGGGGTTGAGACACCGCCGTATACAAATATAAAGACTGTGCCCTTCGGCACGCACAAGGGCGGCGTATGGCAGCAACTGGATTATCCGCGTTATCTGAAGCAGCGCGGTGCCAAAGGGCTTGCCACCTGCAATGTCATTCCGCTGTTCGGCTTTCGGGGCATTGCGGTCGTACACGATGTTTGCTACCGCGCCCGCCCGGACTTCTATACCGATCCGCGCGGCCGGCTGAGTGCGGCGTGGCACCGCCTGCAGTATCGCCGCATTGCCAAAATGGCCGAGCGCATCATCACGGTATCGGAGTTCTCCAAAAGCGAGATCACCAAATATTACGGCGTGCCTGCGTCCGAAATAGAGGTCGTCTACAACGCCTGGCAGCAGATGGAGCGCATCACGCCCGATGACAGCATCTTTGCAGCCTACCCGCAGCTGAAAGCAGGCGCGTATTATTTCAGCATGGCGAATCTGCTCAAGAACAAGAATTTCCCGTGGGTGCTGCGTGCAGCCAAGGCCCGGCCCGATGCGGTGTTTGCCATTGCAGGCGGCGGCAGCCTTGCGGCCCAGGCAGAGCGCCTCGGGCTTGCCGATCTGCCGAATGTGCTGTATCTGGGCTATGTGTCGGACGGTGCGGCCAAGGCGTTGATGGCTCGCTGCCGTGCATTTTTGTTCCCGACCCTGTATGAGGGCTTCGGCATCCCCCCGCTTGAGGCTGCCGCCTGCGGTGCGCCCGAGATCATCGTCAGCGATACCCCCTGTATGCGCGAGGTCTACGGCCCCAGTGCCGCCTATATCGATCTTGCCGTCAACCACGGCGATGTTGACAGCATCACCCCCGCACAGGCACCCGCTGCCGCCGTGCTGGCCCGCTACAGCTGGGACCGCAGTGCGGAAAAGTTGCTGCAGATCCTTACGGCGTAACCACACTGTTCCAAACGCTGCCCCGCGCAAAAGGCCGCCCGCCGCTTTCCAGTGGAAAGCGGCGGGCGGTATCGGTTTTATCGCATCCCAAATTTCCGGTCAAGGCTCCGGTACTGCAGTGCCTCCGAAAGATGGGCGGCGTCAAGCAGCTCACTGCCGTCCAAATCGGCCACGGTGCGGGCCACCCGCAAAATGCGGTCGTAGGCGCGGGCACTGTAGCCCAAGCGCTCAAACGCGCCGCGCAGGATCTTTTCGGCGGCGGGAGTCATGCGGCAGTACCGCCGCAGCGCGGCCGAGGGCAGCTGCGCATTGCACCGCACGCCGGGCAGGGCTTGGTAGCGCTCCCGCTGCAGGGCGCGGGCATCGATGACCCGGGCGCGCACATCGGCGCTGGACTCGCCGCCCTGCTCAGACGCGAGATCGTCATATTCTACCGGAAGTGCCTCCACATGAAGGTCGATGCGGTCCAGCAGCGGCCCAGAAATGCGCCGCCGGTAGGCGTCCACGGCGCTGGGTGTGCAGGTGCACTCCCGTGTCGGGTGGCCGAGATACCCGCATTTGCAGGGGTTCATGGCGGCCACCAGCATAAACTTGCAGGGGTAGGACGCACTGCCGTGTACGCGGCTGACGGTGACCTTGCCATCCTCCAGCGGTTGGCGCAGCACCTCCAGTGTGTCGCGGGCAAACTCCGGCAGCTCATCCAAGAACAGCACACCGTTGTGGGCCAGACTGACCTCGCCGGGGCGGGGTACGGACCCACCGCCCACGATGGCCGTGGAGCTGACACTGTGGTGCGGGCTGCGGAACGGCCGCTCCCGGATAAGCCCGGCGCCGCCCCGCAAAAGCCCGGCCACTGAATAAATCGCGCTTGTTTCCAACGCTTCCTCATAGCTCAGCGGCGGCAGAATACCCGGCAGCCGCTTGGCAAGCATCGATTTTCCGGTTCCCGGCGGGCCTACCAGTAAAAGATTATGCCCGCCGGCCGCTGCAACCTCCATGGCACGGCGGGCCTCGCTCTGGCCGCGCACATCGGCCATGTCAGGCCCGAGCCAGACGCCGTTTTCATCGTACCCATCGGGTGTGGCGGGGGTGATGGGTTCCGCGCCGCAGAGGTGCAGCACAACATCCTGCGCACTGCGCGCGGGGTAGACGATCAGCCCCTCCGCTACGGCAGCCTCGGCGGCGTTCTCGGCGGGCAAAAACAGCTCCTTTACGCCATTTTGCGCCGCGGCAAGGGCCATCGGCAGTACACCGGTCACGGGGCGCAGTGTGCCGTCCAGCCCCAGCTCACCCAGAAATGCCCGCTCAGCGCCGGGGGCGGGCAGCTTGCCCTGCGCGGCCAGTATGCCCACAAACACCGGCAGGTCATATACCGGCCCGGTCTTGCGCACATCGGCGGGGGCCAGATTGATCGTGATGCGGCTGGCGGGCCACGCATAGTGCAGGTTTTTCACGGCGCTGCGTACCCGCTCGCTGCTCTCCTTGACGGCGGAGTCCGGCAGGCCGACCAGATTGAACTGCGGCAGCCCGCCCGCAAGATCAGCCTCGACCTGCACAAGATATCCCGCCAGCCCGGTCACACCAAGGCTTGTCACTTTTGCATACATAGGCGGCTCCCTTTACAGTTTTTCCACGCCGGGAATCAGCGCGGGGTCATACATGACTTCGGAATGGTTGTCCAGCACAAGCTCCCGGTGCAGCAGCTGCCCGGTCTGTGCGTCCAGTGTCTCCTTGTAAATCTTTGACACACGGTAATATTTGCCGCCCTCTTTTTGGAAGTGGTGCCCTTCCTCCACAATGCGGTAGCGGCAGGGCAGGGGGCGCTCACAGCGCAGCTCGGCGTAGAGGGTGTCCTCATCGCACCACAACAGCAGCTGGAATGTCTGGTCCGTCTCATTTTTAAAGCGGTAGTCGCCGTTATTGTAAAACACCGACGTGCCGGAACTGAACGGCACCCGCGGCCCCTCGTCGGGGGCCAGCGCGTCGGAGTGCTTGTGGAACTCGGTCACGGTCAGAGGGCTTACCAGCACAACGCGGTGAATTGTGTTTGCCAGATTGCACAGCCCGCCGCCGATGCCCGGCAGAATATGATTACGCACCAAAATCCGCCCATCCCGGTAGCCCTTGCGCTTGGTCGCCTTGCCCACCCGATGCCAGAAGGAAAATGTCTCACCCGGGCGGATGAGAATGCCGTTGAGCCTTTCATTGGCAAGGCGGATGTTGACGGCCTTGTTCTCCTGCAAGACTGGGTCGATGCCCTTGCCGTGCTTGATGAGGTGCGAACTGTACTGCGCCACTATGCAGGGCAGAGGCGCGGTATCCTGCGTGTCGGCATAGTTTTCCTGCGCGAAAAAATTCTTGATATGGCGCTTGCAGATTTCCTTTTGCAGCGCAATTTTGTAACAGGTCGGGCTGATATCGCAGAACATGAAACTGCCTCACTTTCCTATGCCGTCCAAACGGCCCCGGCGGCGCGGGTCACGGTGGTAAAACCAGAGGATGACTTTTTCCAGCACACGCTTTTTGCCATAGTGCGTCTCGCCGGGCAGCCGGATGAAATCCACCAGGATGCTGTCCAGCCCGGCGCGGTTCGCGCCGCGGATATCCCGGAACACCTGGTCGCCGACGCAGATGACCTGCTCGGGCGGCAGGCCCAGCAGGGCGCAGGCCCGGCGGTAGGCAGCGGGGTCGGGCTTGCCCGCCTCGGCAATAAAAAGCGTGCGGATATTGCGGTTGAATCGCTCAATGCGCACGGCAGAATTGTCGGAAAGCAGGAGTGTTTTCAGCCCCAGACTGTGGATATGGCGGAACAGCGCATCCACCTCGGGCGTGGAATCATCGCCGTGGTGGACAAGCGTGTTGTCAATGTCAAACAGAATGCCTTTGTAGCCCAGCGCGGCCAGATTTTCATAGTCGATGGCAAATACACTGGGAACATGGGCCGTGGGGTACCAACGCTCAAGCATGCGGGGCCTCCATATAGTCGCAGACGGTGTTGATCTGGTCGGCGATATCCCCGCCAAAAGCGTGCGCAAAAAAGGCACTGCCGATGGTGAAATACGCGGCCCCGGCAGCTTTGATTTCATCCAACCGGGCAAAGCTGTTCACACTGCCCGCCAGGCAGATCGGCGCATGGACCGCCGCGATGAACGCACGGTTCAGCGCCGCCGCGTCGCCGGTATAGCGGTAGCCCAGCAGATCAATGCCGTCCACGCCCTTGGCTAAATAGCCCTCGGCCTCGCAGATCATCCCCGCCGGGGTGCCGTGCAGGATAGAGGGACGGCCAGAAATTTGCCCAACGAAGGGCATATACCGCAGCCCATGGGCGCGGCAATAAGCATGGATGGCGTCAGAGTAGACCGTACCCATCAGGATATCACACCCGCAGGCAGCGGCCATTTCGGCTCCGTGCAGGCATTCAGGCTCGGTGTAGGCGACGACCTCCAAACAGGTTGTCTTGCCGCAGGCTTTCATCTGGGCAAACAGGGCCTGCATCTCGGCGAAGGGAAGCCCTTCCTCTTTAAAGCCCCAATACCGGGCGCGGGTGTGCTGACACCGGGCAAAGACTGCGGCGGCATCGGGCACAGTGACGTCGTTGTGAGTCAGCATGACGATGAGTTCAGGCGTATGTTTCATATAGGTCCACGGCTTTCCTTGGATACGATCATCGAGGTGCAGAGCAGATACCTTCACTATACACTGGAAAACGCCGTTTGGCAAGGGCAAAAGGCGAAAGAAACTGTAAAAATCAGGCAAAAATAAACAAAATTCGATTGACAGGCTACGGCAAAGTTGGTATATTTAGAGTATGCCTAGTTAGTATTTCCTATGGAAAGTGAAGGTGTTTTACTTATGTATCAGGATATGTATGAGCGTTGGCTGGCTGCCGAGCTGGATGACGCAGACCTCAAGCCCGAGCTGGAAAGCGTTAAGGGGGACGATGCCGCCATTCAGGACCGCTTTGCCGTGGCCCTGAAGTTCGGCACCGCCGGTCTGCGCGGCGTCATCGGCGCGGGCACCAACCGCATGAATATTTATGTTGTCCGTCAGGCAACACAGGGCCTTGCCAACTGGGTCAAGACGCAGGGCGGCAGCCAGACCGTTGCCATCAGCTATGACAGCCGCATCAAGAGCGATTTGTTTGCCAAAACGGCCGCCGAGGTGCTGGCCGCAAACGGCATTAAGGTCCGCATCTACAAGGCTCTGATGCCTGTTCCCGCGCTGAGCTTTGCCACCCGCTATTACAACTGCAACGCGGGTATCATGGTCACCGCCAGCCACAACCCTGCCAAGTACAACGGCTACAAGGCCTACGGCCCGGACGGCTGCCAGATGACCGATGAGGCTGCCGACATCGTTTACGCCGAAATTCAGAAAACCGATATCCTGACCGGCGCCAAGCTTATCTCCTTTGAGGACGGTCTGACACAGGGCCTGATCGAGTATGTCGGCGAGGACTGCATCAACGCCCTCTATGCCGCCATCGAGGCACGCTCCATCCGCCCGGGTATCTGCAAGACTGCCGGCCTCAAGCTGGTCTACAGCCCGCTGAACGGTTCCGGCCTTGTGCCCGTCACCCATGTTCTGGGCGACATCGGCATCACCGACATCACCATTGTGCCCGAGCAGAAGGACCCGGACGGCAACTTCCCGACCTGCCCGTACCCCAACCCCGAGATCTTCGAGGCACTGCGCCTCGGCCTTGAGCTGGCCGAAAAGTCCGGCGCGGATCTGATGCTGGCCACCGACCCCGATGCGGACCGCGTCGGCATCGCCGTCAAGTGCAAGGACGGCAGCTATGAGCTGCTCTCCGGCAATGAGGTCGGCGTTCTGCTGCTGGACTACATCTGCGCAGGCCGCATCGAGCAGAGCACTATGCCGAAGAATCCCGTCATGTGCAAGTCTATCGTCTCCACGCCGCTGGCCGACAAGGTGGCCGAGCATTACGGTGTCGAGTGCCGCAATGTGCTGACCGGCTTCAAATGGATCGGCGACCAGATCGCCAAGCTGGAGGCTGACGGCGAGGTTGACCGCTTCATCTTCGGCTTTGAGGAGAGCTACGGCTATCTGGCCGGCCCCTATGTCCGCGATAAGGACGCCATCATCGGCTCGATGCTGATCTGTGAGATGGCCGCCTACTACCGCGCCAAGGGCTCCTCCATCAAGGAAGAGCTGGAGCGTATCTACACCGAATATGGCCGCTACCTGAACAAGGTGGACAGCTTTGAGTTCCCGGGCCTGTCCGGCATGGATAAGATGGCCGGCATCATGCAGAACCTGCGCGTCAACCCGCCGAAGGACTTTGCCGGTGACAAGGTCGTCAAGGTCGTGGACTACAAGAAGCCCGAGGAGACCGGCCTGCCTTCCGCCAATGTCCTGATTTACACGCTGGAAAGCGGCGCGACGGTTGTCGTGCGTCCCTCCGGCACTGAGCCGAAGATCAAGACCTACTTTACCACCAAGGGCAAGGACCTCGCCGAGGCCGAAGCCCAGAAGGAAAAGCTGGCCGAGGCCTGCAAGCCGCTGCTGGCGTAAAATATAGCATAGCATAAGCAAACGCACCGTGTCCGCTTTTGGATGCGGTGCGTCTTTTTGTTTATCCTGACGGCAAACGGGCAAAGCCCCTCCGGTCATCGCTGGCGCTCGACCACCTCCCCAGAATTGGGAGCATCCTCGCGGGCACTGCCCGCGTAAAAAGGCGCCCCTTTCAGGGGAGCTGGCCGAGCTTGTGAGGCCTGAGGGGCTTTGGAGGCTCTCCGCCACCGCGCACTTTCCCTAAAAACTCCCCGCAAAATTCGTTACCCATGCCACTTGACAATACAATTCTACACTTGTAGAATAAAACTATCCTCTACATCTGTAGAATAAAAAGGGGGCTTACCTGTGTATCAAGCTGTTTTTATCGCCTACTTAACACAAGGCCTGCTGCTGGGCCTTGTGGTGCTGGCCCTGCTGGCCGCAGTCCCCAAGCTGCAAAAACGGTATGGCCCGCGGTGGCTCTGCCGACTGTGGGTCACACTGGCGGTCTTGTTTCTGGTGCCGGTGCGCGCGCTTGTACCGCAGGCCCCGGCGGCGGTGTCAGTCAGTGCCGCACCGCTTTACACCCCGGTGACAGTCCTGCAGGAGGAGACGACCCAAAAGCCCGCCGGCAATGTGCCCTACAGAACCACCACGGCCGCCGACAACACCACGCATTACATCGTGCCCCGCACAGAGATCCAGACCGGCCGCCGCACGATTCTGGAACGCCTTGCCATCAACACCACCCGTGGAAACCTTGCGGCGCTGGTTTGGGAACTGGGCATTCTGGCCGTTGCAGTGTACCAGTTCGGCGGCTATGCCGTTTGGCGTATTCGCGTGGGCCGCAACGCGCAGCCGGTGGCTAAAAGCTGGCGTGACGCCCTGCCGCAGGGCCAATGCCCGCAAATGCAGGCCACGCCGCTGGTGCGCAGCCCCATGGTGGCTGGGGCGCTGCATCCCGTCCTGCTCGTCCCTGCGGGCAAAGCCCCCAAGGGCGCAGACTGTATGCTGGCCCACGAGCTGACCCACATAAAGCGGCATGATGTTGCTAAAAAGCTGCTGCTCACACTGGTGTGCATCCTGCACTGGTACAATCCTGCTGTCTGGCTGCTCTCTGCCCGCGCGGCACGCGATATTGAGGAGGCCTGCGATGCCGAGACGCTGCACGGCCGCGATGCCGCCTACCGCGCGGCCTACGCCGATGCCCTGATGACCGCTGTGCGCCGGAACTGCGGCCCTGCGTTGACAAGCGGCTTTGCTCTGAGCAAGCGCCAGTTCAAGCAGCGCCTGACCGCCCTGTGGGACACTGCACCCAAGCACCGCGGCCGCATCCTGCTGGCTGTGCTGGCCCTGACCGCCTGCTGTGCGGGCGGGCTGGTTGCCTGCAAGCCCGCCGATGCGGGCCCGCAAGACGAGCAGGAACCCGCCGCAACTGCCGCACCGGCGCCGTCCGGGACCGCCAACCCCATCGTGACACCGGAGCCGCCGCCTGTTTCGATGGAGGCGGGGGCCACAGCCGTTCGCCGCGGTGCGGACTTCCTTTGGAGCGAGTACCTGATCGACGGAAACGGCTACTACCACCACAGCGGTGCGTGCGGCCTTGTGGAGCCTGCAGATTACGACAGCGAAGAAATCGCCGCTCTGCTGGATGCACCGCGCACGGACGGCACGAACTGGCGTGACTATCTGAACGATGGCAAGGGCGCGCTGGTCAAGGCAACCTTTGAGGTCGAACTTTCGCCCGAGGCATGGTATAGGGGGCCGCAATATGGAGAGGGGCGCTTCCATGTCTATCTGATTGCGCCGTTCGATGAAGCGCAGCCCTGTGAGGTCATCAGCGGCTGGCAGTCGGCCAACGATCCGAACCAATCGGCTCATTTTGAGATCCTGCCCATGGCGCGGGAGTTGGATCTAACCAACAACCAGTACCGCATGCTGCTGCACCAGTGCAACACGCTGGCACAGGCGGGGGCGCGGGACTTTGGCAACCCCGGCGACTGGCCGCAGGATGAGTTGGAAACCTACCTCTATTATCGCAGCCGGTATTACAGCGGTCAGGCGGACGCCCTGCTGATGCTGAATACGGATTTCAGCGATACAATGGACTGGAACCGCCTGCCGGTCTATCTGACCTATGACGAACTGAACGCGCTGGACTTTTCGGAACCAAAGACAGCCGCCATACCGGGCTTCCCATCGCCGGAAAGCCTCGAAAGCGATGACCCCGGCGTCTGGAGCTTTACACGAGAGGGTGCGTATCTGTTTGCCGAATGGCCGGGTGTACAGGAATATGTATTCAATGTCTACAACGGTGACGCAAAATTGAAATTTGACGCCCGCACGGTCGTTGTCGGCGGCCACAGCCTGGATTAAAAGGAGACGCCCATGCCAAAAATCAAACGCCTGCCTGATGCAGAGCTGGAAATCATGAACGCTTTGTGGGACGCCGCCGCGCCGCTGACCGCTGCCGCGCTGGAAGCGGCCCTGCCCGGCCCGTCCCGCGCCCGCACCACGCTGTTGACCCTGCTGGCCCGGTTGGAAGAAAAGGGCTGTGTCAACCGTGAAAAGCAGGGGAGAGGGTACCTTTACACCGCAACCCTGACCCGCAGTGAATACCTGCCCGCTGAGAGCAAAAGCGTGTGGCAGCGTCTGTTCGGCGGCAGCCCCCGCAGCTTTGTAGCCGCCCTTGCCGAAACCGATACCCTCACCGATGCCGACATCGACGAGTTGGCGGCATATCTGGAGGAACTGAAAAAAGAACGAAAATAGAGTAAAATTTGTAGGGGCGAGCATTGCTCGCCCGCAGACCTGTCGCAACCAGCAAGGATCCCGGGCGGATATAGAATCCGCCCCTACGCTGTAGGGGGCGATGCTCGTCATCGACCCGGGAACCAAGCGGAGGCCGGAATGTTTGCGGGCGGGCACTGCTCGCCCCCACTTGCAATCCTCCCTCGACTTGTAGTATAATAATATGTCCCATAGTATCCGCATTCGCAAGTGAGGTGACGCTTATGCCCGGTGACCTGCATACGCATACGACATTTTCCGATGGCTCTACCCCGGCGGACAAGCTGCCGTTTCTGGCGGCCTGCGCGGGAATGACGCATCTGGCAATCTCTGACCACGATTCCATCCAGAGCGTGCGGTACGCCTACGCCCATCCGGTGCAAAACGGCGTCCACCTCATCCCGGCCACCGAGCTGACCGCCTACGACTATGAGCGCGCCCACCGCGTGCATCTGCTCTGCTATTGGCCGGACGACTGCGCCGCACTGGCGGACTTTTCCGCCATGATGGCCGAGCGCCGTCTGACCGCCATGCTGCAGAGCTGCAAGGAGCTGGAGGCGATCTGCCCGCAGTTCTGCACCGAGGAGGCGCTTGCCCTTGCCAAGGACAGCGGTACGCTGTTCAAGGCCCATGTCATGCGGGTGCTGTGGCAGTACGGCTTGGCGGACGGCATGTACAATACCGTCTATAAGTCGCTGTTTGGGCTGAAGCCTGTGCGCGGGCGCATTCTGCACACGCCGCGGTATGAGCCGGTGGACACGGTGCTGGATGTCATCAAGGCAAGCCGCGCGGTGGTCGTACTGGCACATCCCAGCGTCTATCACAGCATGGAGCTTGCGCGGGAGCTGATCGCCGCCGGGCGGTTGGACGGTGTGGAGATCGACCACCCCCGCAACACGCCGGAGGATAAGGCAGAGCTGATCCGTCTGGCGCAGGAAAACGGGCTCATCATCACCGGCGGCACCGACTACCACGGCCTGAACACCGTGACGCCCCGCCCGGTGGGCGCGTTTTCTACCCGGGATGAGATGATCGCGCGCATCGGCGATATTGCCAAGGCGCGCAAGGCAACACGAAAAAAATCAAAGTAAGGAGCACTATCATGACATACACCTACAACAATAAAGGCACCTGTTCCGTCCGTACCATCGTTGAGCTGAACGATGACCACACCATCAAGAGCGTGCAGGTCATGGGCGGCTGTGACGGCAACCTGAAGGGCATCGCCAAGCTGCTGCCCGGCATGAAAGCCGAGGACGCCATCGCCCGCATGGAGGGCACGACCTGCGGCCGCAAGCCCACCAGTTGCCCCGACCAGATCGCCCAGGCGCTCAAGGGTGCGCTGGCGGAGATGCAGTAAAAGCCTTCCCCCGCGGGGGGAAGGTGGCCGAGCTGGCGAGGCCGGATGAGGGCAGACTTTTCGGCAGCATCCCCCGCAGACAGGTGGTGCCGGCAGGCTTTGCCCTCATCAGTCTGCTTCGCAGACAGCTTCCCCCGATGGGGAAGCCTTTTGACGTTGAAAGGAGCTTCCCATGGACTGCTTCCAGTATCCGCTTGATACCGAGACCCTGCTGCGCAAAAAGCGCAGACTGCGCCGCGAGCTGCTGGCCCAGAACCCGCACCCGCTGCACAAAAAAATCGCCATCCTCGGCGGCTCTACCACCAATGAGGTGGCCGACCAGCTGGGGCTGTTTCTGCTGCAGTACGGCATCGAAGCGGAATTTTACCAAAGTGAATACGCCCAATACTGGCAGGACGCCATGTTCGGCACGCCGGAGCTGGACGAGTTCCACCCGGATATTATCTATATCCACACAAGCTGGCGCAACCTGACCGCGCTGCCCACGACTGCCGACAGCGAGGCAGACATTGACGCCATGCTGGACGAGCAGTATGCTCACTTTGAAACCATGTGGCAGGCGCTGGAGCAGAAATTTGCCTGCCCGGTCATCCAGAACAACTTTGACCGGCCCAACTACCGCCTGATGGGCAACCGCGACATCTGGGACCCCCACGGCCGCTCCAACTTTATCAGCCGCCTGAACCAGCGGTTCTATGCCTACGCGGCCGCACATGAGCATTTTTACATCAATGACATCGATTATCTGTCGGCAGACTACGGACTGACCGCCTGGGGCGATGCCTTCTTCTGGCATATGTACAAATATGCCATGTGTCTGGACGCGATCCCGTCACTGGCCAACAGTGTGGCCAATATCATCAAGTCTTTGTACGGCCGCAACAAAAAGGCGCTTGTTCTCGATCTGGACAATACGCTCTGGGGCGGCATCGTGGGGGACGATGGTGTGGACGGCCTTGCCATCGGACCCGAGGTGCCGGAGGGGCAGGTCTTTGCCGAGTTCCAAAGTTACTGCAAGGCGCTGAAATCCATCGGCGTGATTCTGGCGGTCGATTCCAAAAACGAGGAGGCCAACGCGATTGCGGGCCTCAACCACCCGGACGGCGTGCTGCGTCCCGATGACTTTGTGGCCATCAAGGCCAACTGGGAGCCGAAGGATCTCAATCTGAAGGCGATCGCCGCAGAGCTGAGCCTTGGTGCGGACAGCTTCGTCTTTGCCGATGACAACCCGGCCGAGCGCGCCATCGTGGCTGCGCAGGTGCCGGGCGTGGCAGTGCCCGCGCTCGACGGTGCCGAGAACTATATCAAGACGCTGGACCACGGCGGTTATTTTGAGGTCACGGCCCTCTCCAAAGAGGATCTGAAAAAGACCGAGCTTTACCACCAGAATGCCGAGCGGGCCAAAGCACAGGCGGCCTTTACCGATTACGGCCAATATCTGGACAGTCTGGAGATGACGGCCACGATCCGCGGCTTTGAGCCGCTTTACATCCAGCGCATCGCCCAGTTGACCAACAAATCCAACCAGTTCAACCTCACAACGCTGCGCTGCAGCGAGGATGACATCCGCGCAATGGCGGCGGATGCCGATGCGCTCTGCCTGTGCGGCAAGCTGGTGGATAAATTCGGCGACAACGGCATTGTCACGGTGGTGGCGGGCAAGCGTCAGGGTGATCTGCTCGACCTGACGCTCTGGCTCATGAGCTGCCGCGTGCTTAAGCGCGGTATGGAGGATGCCATGATGGACACCCTCATGGCGCAGGCTGCCGCCGCCGGTGTGAAAACCGTTGTGGGCCACTATTACCCTACAGCCAAAAATGCTATGGTGCGTGATTTTTACGCACAGTTCGGCTTTGCAAAAACGGCAGAGGATGCCGAGGGCAACACCGAGTGGAGACTGGAGGTCTCCGGCTATGAGCCGAAGCACCCCCACATGAAGATCGAACGCTGATACGACAGGGAAGATGCTATGAAACGAACCATCCTGCAAAAAGCGGCGGCTGCCGCGCTGTTTGTGCTGCTGACGGCGGCACTGCTGGCGGCTGCGGATTTTCTGCTGGTGGACGATGTACATTCCTACTCCCGGGTCATGCTGCAGGAGCTGTATGCGGACGCGGGCAATATCGACACTCTGTTCCTCGGCTCGTCTCACTGCTACCGCAGCGTAGACCCGGCCGCCGTGGACGCAGCACTCGGCACCCACAGCTTCAACGCCGGCTCATCTCAGCAGCTGCCGGATGGCTCCTACTACATGCTGCGCGAGGCTGCTGCCGAAAACGACCTTAAAACGGTCTACCTTGAGATGTTCTACACCGGTTATAACGAGAGCCGGTCCGCCAATGTGCCGATGGCCTGCTACCTGCTTACGGACTACATGAGCGCTGCCTCCCCCAACCGGTATGAATACCTGTGGGAGATGGGCGGCCTTGCGGGCTTTGCCGACCTGCTGCTGCCGGCGCGGCACGGCATTGCCTCGCCAAGGGCGATGCCCGCCCTGTGGCGGGCCAAGCTGACGGACGGCTACGAACAGGGCCGTTATGCCTATGTCAGCTATCCCGACAGCGGGGAGGCCTACCGCGGCCGCGGCTTTGTTTACACACAGGGTGTGCCGAAGGACGGCTTCGGCACGCTGCTGAATCTGGACGCCGATGCGCCGCTGTCCGACTTCGGCTGGGAGTATCTGAACAAAATCGCGGATTTCTGCGAGGAAAACGGTATACGGCTCGTCCTCTTTACGGCGCCGCTGCCCAGTGGTTATCTATATAACACCGACAATTATCAGTCCTATGTTGATGCCCTCAATACCTTCTGCGCAGCGCGGGACGGACTTGTCTACTGGGATTTCTCCCTCTGGCGCGACTGGGATACGCTGCACCTTACGGTGGGCGATTATTCCGATGCACACCACCTGAACGGTGCAGGTGCGGATAAATTTACCGCTGTTCTCTGTGATACTATCCGCCGCGATGCGGCAGGGGAGAATGTCGCCGACCTGTTTTATGATACGGTCGAAGATAAGCTGACGCTGACGCCGGATGAATCCATCCTGATGAAGGATGTACACTGATACGAAGGAGGCCCCGCCATGATTGCTGTGACATCACCCGGCTTTGTGCTGTTTGCAGCGCTGTTGGCGGGGCTTTGGTATGTCTGCCCGCCGCCGCGCCGTTGGCAGCTGATGCTGGGGGCAAACCTTGTCTTTTATGCCGTGCTGTGCTGGCAGGCATTGCCGGTGCTGCTGGCCTGTACCTTTCTGGTCTGGTGGTGCGGGCGCAGAACGGCTGCGAAGGGCACCTTTTATGCAGGGCTGGCGGCTGCGCTTTTTCCGCTGCTGCTGCTCAAATATCTGCCTGCGGCCTTCGGGTGGCAGGGCAAGCTGGCCAATGCGCTGGGCATCGGCTACTTTACGCTGCAGCTTATAAGCTATCTCTGTGACGTGCGCCGCGGCAAGCTTCTGCCGGAGGAACAGTATGCGCGGCTGCTGTGCTATGCCTCGTTTTTTCTTTCTATCACGCAGGGCCCCTTCAACCGCTATGATGAGCTGATGCCCCAGATGGACCGCCCTGCACGATGGGACACCGCCCGCGCTTGGCGCGGCGTGCAGCGCAGTGCATGGGGATACTTCAAAAAGCTGGCGGTGGCTGACCGTGCCGCAGTTGTGGTGGATGCGGTGTTTGCGAACCCCGCCGCCTATGACCGCACCCAGCTTTTGCTGGGATCTGTGCTGTTTACAGTGCAGCTCTACGCGGATTTCTCCGGCTATACGGACATCGTTCTCGGCGTCGGTGAGGTGCTGGGCCTGACGCTGCCCGAAAACTTCCGCCAGCCCTTCTTTGCGGATTCAGTCAAGGATATCTGGGCGCGGTGGCATATCAGCCTCTCCCGCTGGCTGCGGGATTATGTCTATATCCCACTGGGCGGCAGCCGTTGCACCAAAGCACAAAAGGACCGCAACCTGCTGCTCACCTTTTTGGTCAGCGGCCTGTGGCACGGTGCAGGGTGGACCTACCTTGTCTGGGGCGGGCTGCACGGTCTGTGTCAGGCGGCGGAAAATCACCTCCCGCCCCGGCGCGGCGGGCGTATCCGGCATGCCTTGCGCATGGCGGGGGCTTTCGGTGTTCTGGTGGGGGCGTTTGTCATCTTCCGCGCCAGCAGTCTTAGCAATGCCGCACAGATCTTCCGCGGCATACTCTGCAACGGCGGGCATGCCGTGTTCAGCAACTATTGGGAGCTGGGCCTGACCAGCATGCAGGAGCAGCTGACTCTCTACGCGGGCATTGTCTGCCTGTTGGCGGTGGATATGCTGCATGAGCGCGGTATCTCGCTGCGGAAAAAAATCGCCGCGCTGCCCGTTCCGGCCCGCTGGGCGGTTTATGAGATGGCTGTTTTTGCCTTTCTCTTTATGGGGCGCTTCCTCGGCGGCGGCAGCTTCCTTTATGCAAGATTTTGACGATACGGCAATAAAATAAAAGGATGCGAGCCGCAGCGGTTCGCATCCTTTTTGTTTATTTCAATCGCTGGTCAGCACCGAAGAATTTGAACATCTTGCAGCCGCCCAGCATACGGCTGGCGACCTTTTCGGTGTAACGGGCCATAAAAACGGTCTGATCCGTGATGTTGGTCGTGTAGATCGTGGGGCGGTGGGTCAGCATACGGGTGTTGATCAGCTCATACAGTACACTGATGGTCAGCGGCGTGATGTACTCTGTGCCCAGATCATCAAGGATCAGCAGGTCGGCCTCCTGGCAGGCGGCCAGCCATTCATCCTTGGTGGAATAGTCGAAATGCTCCCGGCCCAGCTGGGCTGCCAGTGCAGCGGCGCTGGTGTACAGTACATCGTGGCCGCCCTCCAGCACAGCATCGGCAATGGCCAATGCCAGATGCGTTTTGCCAAGTCCCGTGTGCCCCATAAAAAGCAGGTTCGGGCTGTTCTGGCTGAACCGTGCGGCGTAGGTCTGGCAGTAATTCAGCAGCTTGCCCATATACTCGCGCGGGGAGATGCCAAGCTCCGGCTCTACGGTGTTGCTGTAGCGCGCAACCTCAAAGCTGGCAAACTGGCAAAGCCCAAGCGGACTGGCGGCGTTGATCTCCTCGCGGCGCAGGCGGCGGGCTGTCTCGGCCACGCAGCTGCAGGGGATACCGCCCCGCATGCCGGTGTCCTCACACAGGGGGCAGCGGTAGGCGGGGGTAAAGGCATTCTCCTCATAGCCGGCCTCCCTTACAGCGGCGGCCAGTGCCTCGTCCGCGCGGGTCAGCGCGGCGCGGGCAGCCTCGATGCTGCCGCCCAGCGCGGCGGCCTTGGCAAGGCCCAGCCCGGCCCGCATGTGGGCGTTGTCAGCCTCGGCCAGTGCCGGGTGGGCGGCATAGGCAGCGCGGCGGGCCGTCTCAGCCTGCATGACAGCCTGCTGACGGCGGGCGGCTACCTCGCGCTGTGCGGCGCGGAACAGTTCGTCTTTTGTGCGCATGGATCATCCCTCCTCGTCAAACATCGCAGCCCAGTCGCGGTTGAACAGGTCCTTCTGGGCGCTGGCGGCGGGCTGCTGGGCGCTGGGGCGTTCAGTCATGACAATGTTGCTGCCCTCCAGCTGGCCCTGCTTGCGGGCGGCATCGATGGTCGTGATGCCCTGCGCGCGCCATGCGCGCAGGATGCCGTCCACATACCGCACCGTGTTTTTGCCGTTGGCCCGCAGCAGCGCCTCGTCGATCATCTCGTGGCCGATGCCCATTTCCTCATGCCAGCGGGCAATCGCGCGGCGCTCCCAATTTGTCAGGGCGCGCGGCTCAACACCAAACTGGGCGGCGGCGTCAGCACACCAGTCCTCGCGCTGCTTGGCGCGCTTGAGCCAGCGCTCGGCGTCCTCGCCGTTTTCCACACCGTCCTCACGCCAGCGGGCCAGAAGATGCGCCACGGCGGCAACGCTGCGCCGACCGATGCGCGTTACCTCGGCGCAGCAGAGCAGAATCACATCGGGCTTCCAGCCGTCAGCCAGATATAGGTCAACAAGCCGCTGCAGCTCGCTCCGGCTCAGCGTCTTGCCGAAGGCGTTCTGCGCCTCCTGACACAGCACCGCTACATAGGGGTCGTTGATCGCGCTGGCTAAGTCCACATGGGCAGGCTCGGCCGGGGCGGGGGCTGCGCTGCGCTCGTTCACCAGCAGCCCGGCACCCGCCCAGTACTGCAGCGCGCGCTTGGCGGCCTCGATGCTGGGCAGCGCCAGCGCCCGGGCCATTGTGCGGGGGTCGGTGTCGCGGGTCTGCAAAATATACAGCGCCGCCCGGATTGTATCGCCGTCAGTCTGGCACAGGTGTGTCAGCACAAGCTGCGGCACCGCAAGGGTATCGCCGGTGTTGTCCGCCAATCGGTAGCCCATATCCGCAAACCTCCCCACTTTAATAATTTAATAATTATACCACGCGGCAGCCGATTTGTCCACTTTTGCCCGAAAAACTGCCCAAAAATCAGACTGTGATTTTGGGTAATGCGTTTCTTGTTTTTTGATGCAAAAATTTGTACAATAATACCATAAACAGTTTAAGCATTAAGGGGGATTCCACCATGGCGATGAATCTTGTAAAACTGCCCACCGGTAAGCCGAACCTGCAGCTGCGCGTCAGCAAGGGGCATTATGCCACCAGCCACAGCCATATCAACTATTATATTGATGTCACGCTGACAAAGTTCCGCCTGTCGGAGGCACGCGCGGCCGCAGCGGAGCTGGTGCGGGCCTATAAATCGACGACCATCGTGGATACCATCCTTTGTCTGGACGGTACCGAGGTCATCGGTGCCTGCATGGCAAGTGAGCTGACCAAGGCCGGCTATACGAATATGAACGCGCACCAGACGATCTATGTGGTCACGCCGGAGCATACCACCGGCAGCCAGCTTCTTTTCCGTGAAAACACGGCCCCTATGATCGCGGGCAAGCATGTACTTGTGCTGGCAGCCTCGGTCACCACCGGCTATACGGTGCAGGGCGCGGTCGAGGCCATCCGCTACTACGGCGGTGACCCGGTCGGCATCGCGGCAATTTTTGCCTCAGTCAAGGAGTGCGCGGACTATCCGGTGGCAAGCATCTTTGACCCCCATGACCTGCCCGACTATGAGACCTATGACGCCCACAACTGCCCCTGGTGCAGGCAGGGCAAGAAAATTGATGCCCTTGTCAACAGCTTCGGCTATTCCAGTCTGTAAGTTTGTGACGATTTTGCCCCCTCGAAGGAGGGGGCTTTTTGTTGCTTTTTATCGGTTGACGCTCCGTGCTCTGCCCTTTATAATAGGAAGGCTGACTTTTTATAGGGCAATACCGCATAATTCTAAGTGCCGATACGGTGAGCGAGGTGCGGCAGCTGCTAAGCCAAAAGCGCAGATAATACTGGATGTCTTATCGAGCATTTTGGCAACGCAGATGCCGTACCGCAGCCGCCGGAGCGGTGCTTAAGCCGTCAGGCGGGAATTGTGCGGTGTTGCAATAGGAGGAATTGGTTTGAACACGGAAAATCTCAATGGAATTCTTGCACAATACATCCAGCATTGCAAAAGCCGCACGGCGGCGGATGAGGGTACGATCTGGCGCGCGGTGGACTGCTTTGGCGTAAACTGGGATATAGATGACAGTGACTTTCCCGTCATGTTCGGCGACGCAATGCAGCAGGCAAAGCAGGCGCTGGACAATCCGGCGCTGCAGCCTGTCGGCGGTCTGCAGGAGCTTATGTTGTGCGATGCAGAGGTGGAGCTTGTGCGCGAGTGCTTCCGCTGGCTCTTTAAAGAGGATGACGGCGATATTACAAAGCGCCGCGGCCGCGCCGAGCTGTTTGCGGATCAGATCAACGGCCGCTTCCGCCGTGTATTTCCGCGGTTGAGCAAATACACAATGAATGCCGCGAACGCGCTCTTTTTCCTGAACCTGTGGGAGCCGCACGACAACTACTTTTACCATGCGGCCGAGGCCAAGGCATGGGCAGAGTATTTTGACTATGAGGCCGATTTCGGCGGCGGTACAGCGCTGGATCTGCCCCGTTATTATACCATGTGCAATGACCTGCTGCGGGAGCTGGAAAACTACCCCGAACTGATTGCCCTGCACAAGGCGTATGCGGCGCAGGAGCTGGGCGGCATAGAGGACAGCCTCCATCTGCTGGTCTACGACATCCTGCACACAGCCTACACCGAGCAGTTTTACCCCAAGGGCTACGCCCGCAGCGCCACCACCAAGGAACGCGCCAAGGCTGTCAAGGAGAAAAATACCCGCGCCGAGCTGTGCATCCGCATCGGCGAGTGCGAGCAGACCCTGCAGGAGCTGCTGGCCAGCCCTGCCGAACTGCCCGACCTGACCGGCTGCAAGATCACCCACAGAATGTTCGGCGCCGGCACCGTGCAGCCCGCAGAGGGGCAGTTCATGGTCATCGACTTCAACGGCACACTGAAAAAGTTCAGCTACACGGCCTCGATGAACAGCGGCTATCTCAGCGCCGAGGATCCCGCCGTAGAAGCCCGGCTGCAGGCCTATCAGGATTACAACAAAGAAAAAGACCGCCTTGAAAAAGAGCTGAAAAACCTGAAGGCAGAACTGATGAAGCTGTAAGCTGCCCACTTGACAAATGGCGGGGAGAACGATATAATACTAGTTGTTGCGCGGCTGTCGTACAACGGCTAGTACATCAGCCTTCCAAGCTGAGGACGTGGGTTCGACTCCCATCAGCCGCTCCAAAACAAAGCTCCCAAACCGGGATACGGTTTGGGAGTTTTGTTTTGGACTTGCTGTAACATTTTTGCCACTTTATTTTACATTTTGCGCTCTTGACAAGGGCGCGGGAAAGCCCCATAATAAATACTGAATCTGTGTAATTTGAAAGGAAAGAGGTGCGGCACCATGCGCGTGATTGCCGGAACAGCCCGCGGTAAGAATCTGCAGGCACTGCCGGGCGAGGATATTACCCGCCCGACCATCAACCGTGTGAAGGAGGCTATGTTCTCCAGCGTGCAGTTCCTTGTGCCGGGGGCACGGGTGCTGGATCTGTTTGCAGGCAGCGGGCAGCTGGGTATTGAGGCACTGTCCCGCGGCGCTAAAAGCTGCCTTTTTGTAGACCGCTCTGCCGAGGCACTGGCTGTAGTCAGGGCCAACTGCAAGACAGCAGGGGTCGAGCGCCAGAGTGATATCCGTCAGAGCGAGGCCGAAGGTTTTTTGGCTAATATCCGCGGCCCGTTTGAGCTGGCGCTGCTCGACCCGCCGTTCCACCATGATACCGTGGCCGCTGTGCTGCCGCTGCTGGCCGCTAAGATGGCCCCCGGCGGTGTGGTCCTCTGCGAAACAGAGCGGGAGGCCAACCTGCCCGAGCAGGCCGGGGCACTGACTTTGGTAAAGCAATACAACTACGGCAAGATCAAGGTCAGCCGCTATGAGAGAGGGGAAGAGGCATGAACGTAGAAGAATTGCTGGAATTGATGGAGGAAACGCTGGAGGCAGGTACGGCTGTGCCGTTCGCTGCGTCTAAGCGGGTGGTCGATGTGGACCGTATGCGCGATATTATTGACGAGGTGCGCAACAACCTCCCTGATGAAGTCCGCGAAAGCAAGAAAATCGTCAATGACCGCGAGCAGATCATGAAAAACGCCCGTATCGAATCGGAAAGTATCATCCAGCAGGCCGAGGAAAAAGCCCGCAACCTGACCAGTGAGCAGGAGATCGTCCGCCGCAGCCAGCAGTATGCGGCGGAGATCGTTACCAAGGCGCAGGCGCAGGCCAAGGAACTGAGCCGCAATGCAACGGTCTACTGTGAGGGCATTTTGAAAAACTCTGAGGAGGTGCTGGCCCGCAGTGTGGCAGACATCAAGAATGTCCGCATGAACCTGCGCAGCGCCGCCCGCCCGAACCGCGGACAGCAAAAGTAATCACTGTTGTTATTTACGACACAATTCCGCTGAAAAAATCCATATCTTTACAAAATGTACGCCGCACCGTGTAAAACGGTGCGGCTTTTTTGCGCTTACGGGCAAAAAAGCACAGCGGCTGCGCATTTGATGCAAACCGCTGTGTGCAGGCAACGCCCCTTTGTACAAACTGTGAAAAATCAGTTTGCGGCGCAGTTTTTCCCCGTCTGCCCTTGCTTTTTGCAGGATAAAATGGTACTATTATCTTACCATAGGTGGGTAATTGTGGTGAGAATAACAACAAAAGTGGTTAAGCGTGGGTAGTTTTCCACGTTATCCACAGAGTTATCCACAAAGAGAACGCGGCATCGTAAAAAATCTTGTCGCAAATTTGTGCAGCCTGACGAAGGGAGGGGAAGGACAGATGCTGGTCGGTCAGTATGATTACGCCATCGACGCCAAGGGCCGTCTGAATTTCCCCGCCCGCTTCCGCGATGCGATGGGGGAGACCTTCATCGTCACCCGCTGGCTGGACCACTGTCTGGCCGCCTTCCCGGCCGAGGAATTTGAAAAGGTCGCTGCCAAGATCGAGGAGAAGGGCCTTGTCAAGGGCCGTAAGGTCAGCCGTATGCTCTACGCTTCTGCGGTGGAGGTCAGCCCGGACAAGCAGGGCCGCATCCAGCTGCCCGCCAAGCTGCGGGAGTATGCAGGCCTTGACCATGATGTGACGATCATCGGCAGCCGCAGCTTTGCCGAGATCTGGAACACCGAGGCGTGGAACGCCAATCAGGAAACGAGCGATGAGGATTTCACCGCTGCGATGGAAGATCTTGATTTCTGATATTATAGGACGATAGAACATGGAATTTTCACATATCCCCGTACTGCTGCAGCCCTGTCTGGATGGGCTGAACATTGACCCCGCCGGCATTTATCTGGACGGCACCGCCGGCGGCGCAGGCCACAGCAGAGAGATCGCAAAACGCCTGACCACAGGACGCCTGATCTCGCTCGATCAGGACCCGGATGCGGTGGCAGTGGCCACCGAAAGGCTCAAGGGTCTGCCGGCGCAGGTGGTACAGGTCAATTTCCGTGAGGCAGCCCGTGTCCTTGCGGAGCTTGGCATCCCGGCGGTCAACGGGGCCCTGCTAGACCTCGGCGTATCCAGCCATCAGCTGGACGATGCGGCGCGCGGCTTCTCCTATCATGCCGATGCACCTCTTGACATGCGCATGAGCCAGCAGGGCCCCACCGCCGCGGATCTGGTCAACACCCTTGACCGTGAGGAGCTGACCCGCATCCTGCGTGACTACGGCGAGGAACCCTACGCATGGAAGATCGCCGGCAGGATCGTATCCGCCCGCGCAGAAAAGCCCATCACCACAACGATGCAGCTGGCGGAGATCGTAGCCTCCGCTGTGCCCCCGGCCGAGCGCCGCAAGGCAAAGAACCCGGCGCGCCGTACCTTCCAGGCCATCCGAATCGCCGTAAACTCCGAGTTGGATGCACTGAATGAGGGCCTCGACGCCATCTTTGACTGTCTGGCTCCGGGTGGGCGGCTCTGCGTCATCACCTTCCACAGTCTGGAGGATCGTCTTGTCAAGAATAAGTTCCGCCGCTGGGCGCAGCGCTGCACCTGCCCGCCGGAACAGCCTGTCTGCACCTGCGGGGGTGTGGCCAAGGCAAAGCTGATCACCCGCAAGCCCATCGAAGCAGACGCTGCGGAACTGGAGGCCAACCGCCGCAGCCGCAGCGCCAAATTGAGAGTGTTGGAGAAAGTATAAGAGGCAAGAACCATGACAACTGTTATGCTGCATGACGGTGCAGCCGCGCCCCGGCTGGAGCGCCCGCAGCCCGCTGTTAAAGTAGTGCGCGGCGGTGATTACGGGCTGAACCGTGCCCGCCGCTTTGCCCGCATGGTGGCGCGCGTGCTTGCGCTGGCCATTGTGCTGGGGCTGGTTATCAGTGTGCTGTACAGCCATGCCAAGCTGACGGAGCTGAGCGGCGAGATCAACGAGGTCAACACCCAGTTGGCTGCTGCCCGCAGCGAGTATGATTATCTCAGCACCCGCATGAGTGATATTACAAGCCGCGCCAGCCTGCAGGAGGTGGCCGAGGGTCAGCTGGGCCTTGTCAAGCTTGACCCCAGCCAGATCACCTATGTCCAGCTGGAGGATGAGAGTGTGATCCAGAAAAGCACCAACACGGCAGGCAAGCTGCTGGGTGAGGTGCGCACTGCGGCACTGAGCCTGCTGAACAATCTGAACCCGTAACAAAAAATATGCAGCTATGAGCCTTTTTGCTGCGCGGCGCGACAGCCGACGGCAAAAAGGCTTTTTGAAATCCTGCACCCACCAAACAGGGGAATGCCGATGCCACAACCAACGAATCAACCAAACATTCCGCCCAGAAGACGCCGCGCCCGCGCGGACAGCGGCATGAAGGCCCGCACCATGTTCTGCGTGGCGGTGTTCATCATTGCCGGGTTCGGCCTGCTGATCTATCAGCTTTATGCGCTGCAGCTGCGCGATGCCGAGCTGTACCGCACCGAGGCCGTGACCCAGCAGATGAAGGACATCACGCTGCCGGCGCTGCGCGGGTCAATCTACAGCGTGAACGGCAAGCTGCTGGCTAAGAGCAACACGGTATGGAACATTGTTGCCGACCCGTCCTCCATTGCAAAGAGCGGTGCCACTGAGGCACAGTTGCGTACCGCCGCACAGGGGCTTGCGGATCTGCTCGGCGATGGCACCACGGCGGACGCTCTGTATGAGATCCTGACCGCCAAGAATGCAAACGGGACGCCGTACCAATACCGTATGCTGGCCAAGGGCGTGGAAAAGCCGGTGGCAGATGCCATTGTAAGCTATGCCGATACCTACCGCATGGAGCCGGAGAAGGATGGAACGACCGGCAAGCGCATCCTCTATCTTTCTACTGAGCAGGCCAGCACGCGCAGCTACCCCTACGGAGAATTCCTTGCATCTGTGCTGGGCTTCTGCAACAGCGATGGCGAGGGTGCCTACGGTCTGGAAAAATACTACAATGAAACGCTGGCCGGAACGCCCGGCCGCAGCGTGGCCGAAACCGATGTCAACGGCAATGCTCTTGCGTCAGGCCAGTCTGATCTGCACGAGGCCATTGACGGCAACGATCTGTACCTGACCATTGACGAAAATGTGCAGGCCATCGTCGAGCAGTACCTGACCGAGGCAATGAACACCTTCACGGTACACGGCCGCGGCAGCGCCATCGTCATGAATGTCAAGACCGGCGCAATTCTGGCTATGGCATCCATCGAGCAGTTTGACCCCAACGACCCCTACAAAATCACGGACGCCAAGATGACGGCCATTCTGGATAAAGAGGAGATCGACGCCGAGGACATCGACTGGCTGGAGGGCCGCCTTGGGGAAAAGGCGGTCAAGGACATCATCGCTGACGGCAAGATCAGCCGTGATAAAACGGTTGATGAGGACGGCAACGAGGTTGCCAGCGAATACACCCAGCTGCAGGGTATGATGCGCGAGGCCCAGTGGAAGAATAAGAACATCACCGAGCTGTATATGCCCGGCTCCGTGTTCAAGCTCATCACCGCATCGGCAGGACTGGACTCCGGCATCATGAGCACCAGCCAGACCTTCTACTGCGGCGGCAGCCTGACCGTCAATGAGGGCAGCGAACTGTGGGAGCATACCTACCGCTGCGCCAACGGCGAGGTCCACTATGAACAGGACATGGCGGGCGCACTGAACCACAGCTGCAACCTCTGGTTCATTCAGGCGGCCGAAACACTGAAGCCGCAGATCTTCTACGACTATATTCAGGCGTTCGGCTTCACCCAGCCCACCGGCATCGACCTGCCCAATGAGACCCGCTGGACAAGCGTCTACAACGCCGAGCAGATGGCGGAGGTCGATACAAACCTCTATACGGCAGCCTTCGGCCAGAACGAGTCCATCACCCCGATGCAGATGGCCACGGCCGTGGCGGCCATTGCCAACGGCGGCTATCTCGTCACCCCCTATGTGGTGGATTCCGTCACCGATAAGGACGGCAACATCGTCACCCAGACCGAGACAAGTATCCGCCGTCAGGTTATCTCCGAGGAGGTCAGCCGCCAACTGCTTTCCATGATGGAGAACAATGTCCACGGGGAAGGGAACTACCACTCCTGCGCCAACGCCTATGTGGCGGGCTACCGCATCGGCGGCAAGTCCGGCACGGCAGAGCGCACCGACCGCCACCTGCGCGGTGACGGCGACTATTATAAGATGATGAGCTTTGCCGCTGTACTGCCCATCGATGATCCGGAGATTGAGGTGTTCGTTCTGCTGGACGACCCGCGTTGGTTCAAGGACTATGCCAGTCAGGTCGTGGCGCCGGTCGTAGGCAACATCATCAGCGAGATCGCACCCTATCTGGGTATTGAGCAGGACGCCGCCTACAACCCGACCGGTACCGTTAAGGTGCAGACCTGTCTGGAGTACACATGGACGAATGCGCAGGTCACCCTGAACCGTCTCGGTCTCAAGCACAAGCTCATCGGCCCGAGCAGCGGCACCATCGTCTACCAGTACCCGGTGGGCGGCAGCGTGGTCCCTGCAGGCTCGACCGTCTATCTGTACACTGCCACCGATCAGAACGCAATGACCACAGTCCCCGATGTGACCGGCAAGACCGGCACCTTTGCCGAGCAGATGCTCCGCGCAGCCAACCTGAATGTGCAGTTCAGCGGGGACAGCAGCGGCAAGGTCGTGGCGCAGGATGTCCAGTCCGGCACGACCGCCGCTTACGGCACCATTGTGACCCTGACGATGGACACCGGGGCCGAAGCCCCCGCCGAGGAAGCTCCCGCTGTGGAGGAGAACATCGACCCTGCAAACGAGGAGGGGTGACCCGCCTGCTGCGGCTGCACCCTCTATACCAGTAAACCCATCCAAGGAGGTCCTTTTTCATGCAAAAGATTCCTGCCAATGAGCTGCTGGCCGGCCTGACGCTGGCCGAGCCTGTCAGCATTCATGCAGTCGTTACGGACAGCCGCAAGGTCGAGCCGGGCTGCGTCTTTGTCTGCTTCCCCGGTGAGCGTGTCGATGGACACGATTTTGCCGCCGGTGCCTACCGTGACGGTGCCGCCTATATCATCGCCAACCACCCGGTTGAGGGTGTCCCGGCGGATCGCACCGTTATCGTGCCGGACAGCGCCCGCGCCATGATCCGCATGGCCGCCAACTACCGGATGCTTTTCAGCCCCAAAATGATCGGCGTTACCGGCAGCGTGGGCAAGACCACGACCAAGGAATTTTGCTACGCGGTTCTGTCTGCGTTCGGCAAAACACTCAAGACCGAAGGTAACCAGAACAACGACATCGGCGTGCCTAACACGCTGTTCCGGCTGGACGATGCCACCGAGTATGCCGTGGTTGAAATGGGGATGGACCATGCGGGCGAGATCGAGCGGCTGAGCCGCTGCGCCCGCCCGTCCGCAGGTATTATCACGATGATCGGTGTCTCGCATCTGGAAAATCTCGGCACCCGGGAGAATATACTGAAGGCAAAGATGGAAATCTGCACCGGTCTGCCGGACGGCGCCCCGCTGGTGCTGAACGCCGACAATGATCTGCTGCCTGCCGCACAGGTTCCGTCCCGTCTGCGGGCTGTCTGGTTCGGCATTGAGGCCGAGAACGCCGATGTCCGCGCGACGGACATCACCGCCGGGGCCAATGGCACGGCGTTCCGTATCGTGGACCGTGAATACGGCAGCTTTGCGGCATCCATCCCCACGGTGGGGCTTCACACGGTCTATGATGCGCTGGCAGCCTATGCCGCCGCTACCCGTATGGGCTTGGATGCGGCCCGCTGCGCGGCAGCCTTGGCCGACTACCAAACGACCGGCATGCGCCAGCATATTGTGGAGCACGGCGGCGTGACCTTCATCGAGGATTGCTACAACGCCAGCCCTGACAGTATGCGGGCAGCGCTCTCGGTGCTGAAGGAGCTGCCCAACTCCCGCAAGATCGCCCTGCTGGGTGATATGCTGGAGCTTGGCACCGCCAGCGAGGAAGGCCACCGCAACACCGGTGCATGGGTCGCAGACGCAGGGGTCGATCAGCTGATCGCCTATGGCTCCTGCAGCGCAGCCATGGCCGAGGCCGCCAAGGCCGTTTCCGATCTGGCCGCGCAGTCCCAGCGGCTCAATGAGCTTATCACGCGCATGAAAGAAGCCTGATCCCGCGTAGCGGCGGATATTCCCTTTTCGACAGCCGGCGGCAACGTCGGCTGTCGTTTTTCCATGAAGAAGTCTCCCCTCAAAGGGAGTTTTCAAACCCTTCCCCCCACGAGACATGGCGTTGGAGTTTTTTCAACGGTGACGGCGTAACGCTGGTTTCCGGAGATTGCTGCTTCGACTGGAGCGGCCGCTGTCGCGTGCCGCCGTACCTGTCTGCAATGGTGCGGATAAAAAGAGGGGCGGCCGCCGGGGGCAACCGGCGGCCGCAGAGAGGGAGGATGTTCCGATGGTTAGAGGGTTCTGTTCAAAGGAGGAGGTTTTTCGGGGGGTTCCCCGTGCCGCTCCCGATGGGGGCTGAGAGCGGCACGGAAATTTGTTTTTGTCTGTTTGTATATTTTTTCGTATATATCGACCGCCCGTCGGCGGATAAGCAAGTTGGTGGTCAGCAGGTTAAAGGTTGCATTTGGGGTTAATAGCGGCCCATGCCGTGTCCGTAACCCATACCGTGGCCCCTCATGTGGTATCCGGGACCGTATCCGCCGGAGCGGGCTTCGCCTGCGGGTTCGCCCACTTCCTTCTCAATACGCCGGGCCATTTCATCGTGCAGGTCACCCAGCTGATTGTTTAATTTCGTCAGTTCCGTGGCGGTTTCCCGCACTGCTTTCACATCAGGGTTTGTAGAGTTCTGCAGGGCGCGCAGTTCCTGCCGTTTTATGAAAATCTGGTCCTGAATGGGGTCCATGCGCTTGGCGTATTCACTTACGATTTTTGTATATTTATCCTGCTGCTCGGGGCTCAGAGCCGCGTTTCTGTTCCATCCGTAGCCGGGTCCGTATCCTCCGGGGCAACCTTCGCAGCTGTAGCTGTCATCAAAGCTGTTGTCGCGGGAGCGGGCCATGCTGTCCGTGACCAGTGCTCCTCCAGTCAGAGCGGCGGCCAACAGAGCGGACAAAATGAAACGGGAACTTACCATTATACTCTCCTTGCCATCCAATGCATTCAGGTTGTTTTTCTTTTTCTTTCGCGCCCGGTGTTCCGTGCGTGATGCCTTTCTTATAGCAATGCGCGTGCCAAAATCCGGGAGAACAGCTAACCTGCTATAATCTAATAACGTTTTACTGGTATCACAAGAATCTGGACAAATGGCCCGGCGTATGTTTTTTATACAGGTCCTTTCTCGATATGTATAAAATTTACACAGGTGGATATATTTCACACAGGGATCGGACAAGGCGATCGGGCCCGGCTGAAAAGCGCGCCGCACCGGAAACGCGGCGGCCCCCCGCCCCGGCGTCATGGCGGGGCGGGGGGCCGTTTGGGCCGCGACAGGGACGGCCTCAGTCCGATTCATCAGTGGGGACGATACCGGCATGGCCCATCCGGCACCCACGGCTCATGGGCGGGCCCAGGGAAATTCCCATTTCCCGGAGCATGCGTTTGTCCACTTCCAGCAGCGTGGCGCGCAGTTCGTCGCGCAGCATCTGCAGCTCCCGGCCCAGGCGGGGCAGGGTCGCCGGGGAAGTTTCCTGATCATAATTGAGACTTTCCAGTTCCGCCTTTTTTTCCCGGATGCGGGCGCGCAACTCCCGGACCCGGGGCCGGGCTTCATCAATAATGATTCTGGCTTTGACCTGCTGGGTCGGGGAAAGTTGTTCCAGCCATTCATCCATATCCTGAACATTGCCGAGGTAGCGCCCCATCCTGTATTCGCTCTGCCCGTCGGGCGGGCCGGGAGC